>Ga0209235_1000207_pt1 | contig 28362 bp, 23 predicted proteins | sample GraSoi013_1_20cm_4_FD_185817 | JGI IMG/M metagenome (GOLD analysis project Ga0209235, IMG submission 185817) | Grasslands soil microbial communities from the Angelo Coastal Reserve, California, USA - Sample 09_25_2013_1_20cm (SPAdes) (version 2) | ecosystem: Environmental > Terrestrial > Soil >... | reverse complement strand
GCTCCCCCACCTCGAGGCCGCGGAGCTCGCCTTCGATCAGATCGGCGGGTCCGACGTCGATCCAACCCTGCATTCGCGTTCTGGCTACCACCGATCGGCATTTTGTGACTACATCTTGGGCCATGAGATCGATCGCCCCGCTCGCCTGCCTGGTCGCTGCCGCCTGTTCCTCCCACGCGACGCTCCCGGGGACGAACATCCAGGACACGCCGCAGAATCGCGCGGTTTTGGACGTCTTCGGCCGCTACAAGCAGGCGTTGGAAGCGCGCGACGCGGGCGCCATCGTGGCGCTGACGACGCCGGACTACTCGGACCCGGGCGATCCGGCGCGCGGCATCGGTCCCATCGATCACGAAGGCCTCGCGCAGAGGCTGAAGGGCGACCTTTCCAAGGTCACCGGCGTTCGCCTGGAAGCGACGGTGAAAGACGTCGAGGTGAAGGGAGAGGAAGCCCGTCTCGACTACTTCCAGGTGCTCCGCTTCGCCGTGGCGACGCCGAGCGGCGAGAAGTGGAAGAGCGAGAGCGACGACGCGCGGATGAGGTTCGTCAGGCTGAACGGCGAGTGGAAGATCGCCTCGGGCCTCTGAGGGCTTTACCCGGCTGCCGCCCGCGCTTCCGGTTCGCCGACGGCCTCGACCGCGCGCAGCGCGTCCAGCGCGCCGGAGCGGCCGGTCGAAAGCCGGCGAGCGCCCTCGCGCACGGCCGCGTAGCGCAGCGCGAGAAAGAAGGCGTCCTTCTCTTCCGGCAGGAGCCGGCGCAGGGCCTGGTAACCGGAGGTCAACGCGCGCAGGGCCGCTGACGGCCGCTGCGCCCCCGTCATCCATCCCACCGCGGTCTCCGCCAGGTCGAGCACCAGCGCGCCGGAGCCGGCGAACCCCGACGGCAACACCGCGCTGCATCGCTCGCCGATGAAGAGCGCGCGCTGCGGAGTCAGGCCACCGTGACCGGCGCCGGAGGGAAGCTGCGGGAGCGCCGCGCGAGCGACCGCGTCCAGCGCGTCGCGCTCGGCCCCGGCTGGCGCGCGCCCCAGCAGCGAGAGCGCATCGCACGGATCCGCCACCGAAGCCGGATGCGTCTCGCCCAGCTGATGCAGGCGCGCGAGCAGCCTGCCGAGGTCCATCAGCTGCGGAACCGTGGCCTCGGCGGGCGCCAGCTCTTCGCCCGGCGGCCACGCGTAACAGGACGCCGCGCGCTGTCCGCCGAGGAGCGCGATCAGCGACCCGCCGCGCGCGCGGCGCGGCCGCGGGGCCGGGTAGCGCGATTCGGCGAGGAGGTCGAACAGCGTGGCCTCGAAGGCGAGCGAGAGCGCGGGCGCGCCACAGAGCAGCAAGAAGCGCCCGGCCGGAGCGTGCACGCGGAGCGCGTCCGTCTCCGGCGCGCTGGACGGCAACTCGTCGATCCGCTGGGGTGCCGCGGGCAGGTCGAATTCCTGCAGCGCCTGGCCGCGCAGCGACATTCCGCCTCTGTACCATCCCGCGACAACGGCGCGAAGGGGACCGGCGTCCGACCGATGGTTCGGCGACGGCGACTCGTTCACGATCCCAGGCAACCGCGTTCCCCGGGTGCCATCCATGTTCCTGCGCGCAACCGCAGCGGCAATTTCCATGGCGCTCGCCGCGTGCGGCGTCGACCCCGCGGGGCCGACGGCTGAGGCAGGGCAAAGTCCGTATACGCTCGCGCTCGTCGGGGACCCGGACTTGACCCTGCACCCCGGCGAGCGCCGGAATCTCGAGGTCCTGCTCGCGGGCGAAGACCAGGGCCCCATTGCAAATGCGCGTCTTCATTTCGGCTTTCAACAGGGAGAACCCGCCGGAGGCAGCTTGGAGGCCGAGGAGGTAGCCACGGACGATTCCGGCATCGCCGCGGCGAGTTTCCTGGCCGGTGCGCGCCCGGCCGCGGGGCCCTTCCACGTGGTGGTGACTGCTCCCGGCCTCCGTGCCGAGCCGGTGACGTTCAGGTTGAGCGTGGTCGCACTGCGCCGCACGCTCGCCATCGTCCCGACTCCCGCCACGCGCGTCTCTGCGGACGAGGCGAGCGCGACCACCCTCATCGGCGTATCGTCGAGCGTCGGCCTCAAGGTCCGCGAGCTGGACGCGGATACCGGCGCACCCATCCCGGGCGACACGATCTCGTTCACACTGCCTCCGGTCGCGAACGCCCGCTGGAGCGCCGGCGTCTACCGCACGGCCACGGCGCAGACCGGCGCCGGCGGCAAGGCGCAGGTCTATCTCGTGGCCACGCCGGCGGCCGAGGGACCCTGGCAGGTGACCGCTCAGTCGATCGCGGGCGGTCCGCCGGTGCTCTTCAACGTCACGGTCCAGGCCGCGGGATCCTGCAGCGCGAACGCGCAGTGCGCACCGGGCCAGGTCTGCACCGGCGACCCGCCCCGATGCGCGGACGATGGCGGCTCCAGCTGCGCCGATCCGCGCAATCCCTGCCCGCCCGGATTCGCCTGCGCCGGGGGCGTCTGCGAGCCCGCGGACGGGAGTTGTGATCCGGAAGCGCCGGCCTGCGGCAGCGGAAGGTGCTGCGATGCGTCCGCGCTCGTCTGCCGCGACGTCTGCCCCATGAGCTGCGCCGCCGGCACGCACTGCGAGCCAGCCGACGCCTGCGGCGAAGGCTCCTGCGTCCCGGACGAGACGGTGCCCGACGTCAGCGGAATCTGGCTGACGCGGCACGATTACCGCATCCGGGACGCGCTCCCGTTCACCGTGCAGGAGACCTTCAAGGCGCTGAGGCTGATGGACCAGACGCTGCTCGGTCAGCTCACCATCCCGGGCCTGCCGGGGTGGCTGCAGGCGATCGTCAACGCGTTCGTCGCCCGCCTGCTGCAGCAGTACCTGCCCGGATGGATCCAGCAGCTGATCCACATCTCCGACGATCTGGCCACCATCCTGGGGAACCTGCGCAGCGAAGGAGCGATGCGGCTCGCGCGCGGGGCGGACGTCGCGCACCTGAAAGGGGCGGAAGTCTGGACCAGCCTCGTCTTCTACTGGCTGCCGCTCTGCGAGGGCGAGATCGCCGGCGATCCGGGCGATCCGCCCCAATGCGCCCGCATCGACGTGGTCACCAGCGACTCCGGCGTCGACGAGACCGCGCAATGCAAGGGCGAGGCCCTGCCCTCGATCCAGCCCCGGCTTTCCGCCTTCAGCGCGACGGTGGCGAAGCGAGGTTCCGCCTGGGTCCTGGACGTCGGGCCGCGGCAGGTGAAGCTGGAGATGGGCAAGGTCCTGCTCATCCTCGTCGATCAGCTCATGTCGGTGGTGACGGCCGGCGAATACCACTGCATCGACGAGGCGACCTGGTGCGCGCCGGGCAGCGGATGCATCGTCGACTGCGAGGGCCTGGCGCGCGACGTGGAGAACGCCACCGACGGGATCGTCGACGCGGGCACCGTGCAGGAGCTCTGCGGCCGCGGAGTCCGGGCGGTGGGAGGGATCGTGGAAGAAGCGCTCGCGCGCGCCTGGCCGATCACCGCTGACACGCTCGATTTCAGCGGCAGCGCGACCATCTCCGGGATCGCGGACGACGGGTCCTGCGACGGCGGCGCAGTCAGCGGCGCCTGCGCGGCGCGGCTCGGCAAGGCGAGCTGGGACAAGGACCTGAACAGCTCCAGCGCGGCGGTGCGAGATGCCCGCGACGGCAAGTGGACCGGCCACTTCTTCTTCCGCCTCGTGGAGCGGCTGCCGGGCGCATGGGAGGCGACCAGACCCTGGGAATATTAGGGCCGCTTCTGCGGACCGCCGGGGATCGGTTGCGCCGCCTCCGCCGGACCGAACAGCTCCTTCTCGCGCTGGAGCAGCGCCTGCGCCTGCGCGGCCGCGAGCGGGTCGCCGGACTTCGCCGCGATCTCCAGGTGCTCCCGGAAGAGCGCCCGGTCCTGGGCCTTCACCGCGACGGCGCGCGCGAGGACCAGGTGGTTGCGCGCATCCTCGGGCGCGCGCTCCACCGCCGCGAGCAGGTGGCGGCGCGCTTCCTCCAGATCGCCTCCGGCGTATGCGGGCAATGCGGCATGGAGAGCGCCCAGCTCGCGCTCCGCTCCCGCCCCGTCCAGATCGGGCTCGAGCTCCGCCACGCGGACGAGCGCGGCCACGAGCTCGCCGCGCCGCTCGATCAGCGGGGTGAACCCCTGCATCCGCGCACAGATGGCCGAGCAGACGGCCTCGAGGTACAGGGCCTCTGCTCCGGACGCCCCGACCAGCGCGGCGCTATCCCGGGCGGCGGCAGCTTCGGGAAAGCTTGCCGCCCACGATCGGTGCGCGTCGGTGGCGCACGCCTGCGCGTCGACCGCCATGGTGGACGGCTCGGGCTCGGGGTCCTGCTCCGCGCGCGCGATCCTCAGCCGCCGGGCCCGCGCCGCTCCGAGCAAGGCCTGCGCCGGATCCGGTGCGCGCCGCGCCTCCGCTTCGAAGAGGGAAACCGCGCGATCGAGCGCCCCTGGATCCGAATCCCTCTTCTCCCAGGCGAGCTGGCCGGATTCGGGTGGGGGGCCCGCGTCCGCCGGCGCGGGGGCGACCGCTGCCGGCACCGCCGGGACGGGCGCCGCCGGACGCTTCTGCGAATGGCACCCCGCGGCCGCGCAGAGTGCCGCGGCCAGAAGAGCGCATCTCATGAGACGCGCTCTCGCCGTTTCACTTCTTCTTCGGAGGCTTCGACGGAGGCGAGGACTTCTTCGCCTGCCCCGGGGCAACCGCGGGCCCCGACTGCTGCAGCGCGAAGAGCAGGCCGCCGCCGCCGTCGCCGCCGCCGTTCTGCGGCGACTCGTACAGCTCGCAGGTGGCCTGGCCCCGCAGCACCAGCTCGCCCTTCTGGTTCTCCGCCCAGAGCTCGACGTCCGCGTAGCAGGCGCCGTTCTCCTTGCGCAGCTCCGCGATGCGCCCGCGGCAGGTCAGCTCGTCGCCCGGCCAGACGATCTTGATGAAGCGCGCTCCGAGCTTGCGCACGTGCCCGCGCCGCAGCCAAGCGGTGAGCAGCTGGCCGACGAACGCCAGGGCGAGCATGCCCGGGGCGAACAAGCCCGGGAACCCGACGGCGTGCGCATAGGGCTCGTCGAGGTGCAGCCGGTTGAAGTCTCCGGAGGACGCCGCGTAGCGCACGATCTGCACGCGGTCGATCGCCGGCTTCGTCAAGGGCGGCAGGTCGTCGCCCACCCGCAGCTCGCTCCAGTAGAAGCTGCGCGCCAGGCTCTGCTTCGGCTCCTGCACCTGCTTGGGCGGAGTCAGCGCCGGCATTCCGCGCGGAGGCGGATCGGACTTGCGCGCCGCCGGCGGCGGGGACGATCTCTTCGCCGCCGGGAGCGGCTTCTTCATGCTGGCGGTGGGAAACTTCGTCACCTTGGCCAGCTTCGCCTTCGGCTTGCGGGCGCTCGATTTGGGCACGGGTTTGCTCGCGGGCCGAGCCATCTTGGCTGCGCTGCGGCTACTCATGGAATTCTCCTGGCGCGTGCTTCGGCGCCATCCGCACCACCCAGAGCTGGCGTGAGCGGTAGACGAGCTCGCCGGCATCGTCCCGGCCCTCGTCTTCGATGATCACCACGTCGGTGGGCCCGCTCGGCGTCGGGCGGCTCTCGATCCCCGCCACCTTGCTGCGGACCGTCAGCTTGTCGCCGGCCACGATCGGCCGCGCGTACTCGAAGCTCTGCTCCGCCTGGAGCAGGTGCTTGCCCGGCGCGAGCATCAGGCCCTCGCGCAGGTCGGACGCCGCCCGCAGCGTGGTGGGAAAGGTGGGCGGAGCGACGACGCTCCGGTATCCGGCCGCGCGTGCTGCGGCTTCCTCGAAGTAGATGGGGTTCGTCTCGCCGATCGCCTCGGCGAAGCGCCGGATCGCCCCCTTCTCCACCTCGTTGACTGCGGGTTTCGCTTCCCGCCCTGCTGCGTTGCGATCGACCACGTCGTCTTCCCCTATCTGCCAGCGGGCAAGTCCAGAACGCTGATCAACCCCGGCTCGGAGCCCTGCACGAGCGGCGCCGCGTGCACGACGGTCCAGGCCGTGGCCTTGTCGCCCTGCGTACCGCCCGGGATCAGCACGCGGATGCCCGGGTCGCCTTCCAGCTCGATCTCGTCGCGCGGCTGTGGAGCTCCGAGCGCGATGGTGAGATCCAGGACGGCGACCTCCTTGCCGTCGTGAAAGGCGCGCGCCACCTGCTTGAGCCCGACGATGCCTCCCTTCGGCACCGTGAAGTCATCGCCCTGCATGTCCTCTTCGGCCTCCACCGGGTCGATGGACTCGTCGACCTCGTCCACTTCGAGCCCGACGCCCAGCGAGGCGAGCGCCGCCGACTCCATCAACCCGACATGGCCGATGGTGCCCTCGTCCACCCCGCGGTCGAATTCCTCCTCGTTGAGCCCGGCTCCCGTCTTCAGCTGCAGCTGCTTGCGGCGGGAGCGCGAGTCGACCACGCGAGTGACGCGGACGCGGCCGACGTGGCCGCAGACCGCACCGAGCGTCGCCGGCAGGCGATCCATCACGAACCCGGGGTTCACCCCGGTGCCGAGCAGCGCGAGCTTGCGCTTCTGTGCGAGCCGGTCGAGTCGCTCGGCGATCTCCGGATGCCGCAACCAGGGATAGGAGAGCTCTTCGCAGGTGGAAACGACGCAGAGACCGGCGGTGAGCGCCTGGGCGAGCTCGCCCTCGATCCGATCGAGGCGGCTGCCGGTCGCGTGGAGCAGGATCCCGCCCTGCGCCTTGCGCATCTCGGCGCCCGCGTCCGAGCCGATCACCACCTCCGGCGTCGGGGCGTCCACCACGTCCGACAGCTTGCGTCCGACGCGGTGCGGATCGAGATCGATGGCCGCGACGATCTCCAGATCGTGCTTCTGCAGCGCGCAGCGAGCGATGCCGCGGCCGATGGCCCCGAGGCCCATCAGTGCGACTTTGATCGCCAAGCGCGCCTCCTGCACCGGTTTCCGAATTTGCAAAATTCCGGGCGGAGAGCCTTATAGCCCGCCAATCTTGGCCGAAACAAGCGAAAGCCGGCCGGGAACCTGTCCGAAAATCGACGTAATCCACGCATGCCGTGACGCGTCGAGACCGCTGCAAGCGACCGTAATTACATCATGAATTTCGACATGCCGCAGGCGGGCGGAGCGGCGTGCCCGCGCCAGACCAGCATCGCTTCGAAAATTCGATACTAAATTCAAAAAAGGCCGCCGTGGCCTCGCCCCCGCCCCTAGCGGCCGGAGGAGCAAGCCCGGGCGTTCGGGTCAGCGCAGCCTTTCCTTCAACGCCGCGGGATCCACCCGATGTTTGAAGGCGCGCTTTCCGTCGATCTCCACCACCGGGATGTCGTGCTTGTGCTCCTCGTACAGCTCGCCCGACCATCCGATGTCGATCTCGCGGAACTCGAACGCCACCTCCCGGCGCACGGCGAGGATCGCCGCTTTTGCCGTGCGGCACAGGGAGCACCGCTCGCGCGTATAGAGGACGACCTGGTGGCGCGGGTTACCCGTGATGCTTCCTACGCCGTTTGTAATGCTTGAACCGCGCGACCGGCGGCTGGCCGAGCGGTCCCCCGACCAGATACGCCTTGAGTGCCTCGCGCGCGATGTACGGAGCGTGAACGCGCCACTTGAGGCCGTTCACGACCACCGCGGCCACCGCGATCTTCGGGTCGTCCGCGGGCGCGAAGCCGACGAACCAGGAATAGTCCTTGAACGGCGCCTTGTGGACGCTCAGCGAGCCGGTCTTCCCAGCGACCTCGATGTCGCCGAGGACGTTGCGGTGGCGGTCGCGGAAGACGGGGGTCGCGGTGCCCTGGGAGACCGTCAGCTTCATCATGTCGCGCAGCGTGGCCGCGGTCTCCGGGTTGAGCAGCCGCATCGAGCCGGTCGGCTCCACCGGCTCGCCGTTCACGGAGTCGAGCACCGAGGGTTCCATCGCCACCCCCGCGTTGCCGACGGACGCCGCGATCAGCGCCGCGTGCATCGGCGAGAGCTTGACCTCGCCGAAGCCGGCGGCGCTCCTGGCGAAATCGAGCCCCGAATCGGGGATCTGCGCCCGCGACTGCTCCACCGGCTGATCGAAGATCGGCCGGTTGAAGAGGAACCTCTCGGCGGACTTGCGCAGGTCGTCCGCATCGAGGTGCTTCACCGCCATCTTCGCGAACACCACGTTGGCGCTCTTCGCCAGCGCCATGCTGAGCGAGAGACAGCGGCGGTCGAGGTTCGGCTTGTCCTGGAGGAGCTTGCCCACCAGGCGGTGGACGCCGCCGTGGTAGCAGGTCTCGACGTCGGGGTCGACGCCCTTCTCTAGCAAAGCCGCCCCGGTGATGATCTTGAAGATGGAGGCGGCCGGATAGATCTGCTTGGTCACCGCGCCTTCGCCGTACTCCGCCAGCGCGAGCACCTTGCCGCTCTTCGGATCGAGCGCCACCACGGCGGCGCCGACCGGCCGGTACATGCGCAGGAGCTTCTCCATCGATCCCTGCAGCTTGGGTTCGATGGTCAGCCGCGCCTCCCTGCCCGAAGGCGTCTTCGCCACGTACACGCCGCCGGACAGCTTCGCCTTCTTCCAGAGCTCGAGCCCCTGCGGGTGGTCGATGTGCTGCACGACCGCGTTGGTGGCCGCCGCCGGGACCTGAAGGATCTCCGCCGGCTGCTCGGGAAGGCCGCCGTCCATCTCGGCCTCCGCCTCCCCCACCGCGTTGGCGATGTCGGCGGCATTCAGGTCGTCGGGCTCGCCCATCTGTTCGCCCGGAGTGTTCTCCTCTGCGTCGATGGCGGGCGGGCTCTCACCTGCGTCCGACGGCGGCGCTTGCTGCTGCGCGCGCGCGCCGAAGCAGAGGCCTGCGGCGGCGCAGGCGGCAAGGATCAAGGCTGGCCGGAGGACGAAACTGCGGAGGTTGTCGTTCACCTTGAAGGTCATGGTAGCCGGGCTTCGACGGCCCGCAAACTTCGCGGTTGACGGATCGGTCCGCCGGATCAACTTTCCCGCGCCGTGCTCTCTTCCCTCGACGCGTATGCCCCCTCGAAGCCGTCGTTCTGGGCGATTCTGCTGGTGGACGTGCAGCCGCGGCACGTGATCACCGCGATCGTGCTGCTCGCGGTGGCCTCGGTGCTGTCTCGAGTCGTCAGCGTCGGTTTCAAACGGGCCCGCGAGCGCCATCTCCAGCGCGGGACCTTGCTGCCGGAGACGGCGACACAGCTCGCGCTCACGCGCAGGCTGCTGCACATCGCCATCTGGGTCACCTCCATCTCGGCCGTGCTCTCGCAGTTCCAGGCGCTGCGCGTGATCTCCACGGGCCTGCTCGCCTCGGCCGGGCTGTCCGGGCTGATCGTCGGCTTCGCGGCGCGCAGTACGCTGGGCAACGCCATCGCAGGCCTGACCATCTCGATCACCCAGCCGATCCGGATCGGCGACGACGTCGAGCTGCGCGGCGAACGCGGGATCGTCGAGGACATCCACTTCACCTACACGGTGCTGCGGCTTCTGGTTGACGGCCGCCGGTTGATCATCCCGAACGACGCGCTGGCGAGCGAGGTGGTGAAGAACGCGACCATGGGCGGGGTGACGCGGATCGCCCGCGCCGAGGTGCTGGTGCCCCCCGGCGGATCGCCGGACACGGTCCGCTCCGCGCTGCTCGCCGTCGCGAACGGATTCGAGCATCTCGACCGCGCCGCCACGGCGCCCGAGGTCTATTACGTGCGGATCGACGAGCGCGGGACGCTCTTGCGCCTGGTGGCCACCTGCGACGACCAGCCGGCCGCCGACCGGCTCGTCCAGAAAGCGCTCGCCCGCGCATCGCAGGTGGTCTTCCGGCGCGCGCTTTGAGGGAATTCGCGGGCGACCCCGGGCGTTTTCATGCTAGTTGCCGCCGCCGAAGGCGGCCTAGCGACTATTGCTTGAGGCTGTACATGGTCTGAGATGTGTTCTAGCTTTTGCGGGCCTGCCGTCAGGCAGTGAACTGAAGGGGATCGCGTGAAGAGCAATTGGAACGTGTTTGTCGCCGTTTGCGTCGGCGCCGTCGCGGGGTTCGCCATCCGCGACCAGATGGCGAAAAGCAGCAGCCTCGGCAGTCCGCTTCGAAACCCGCAGCCGGCCGTTCCTGCTCCGTCGGCGGCGCCTCCGGGTTCCGACCAGGTCTACAAGGTCACTCTCGGTGACGCGCCGCAGAAGGGCAGCGCCGAGGCCAAGGTGACCATCGTCGAGTGGTCGGACTTCCAGTGTCCGTTCTGCGGCCGCGTCATCGACACGCTCCACCAGATCGAGAGGAATTACGGGTCGGACGTCCGCTTCGTCTTCAAGCACAACCCGCTGCCCATGCATCCGGACGCGCCCTACGCCGCCAAGGCCGCCATCGCCGCGGAGAAGCAGGGCAAGTTCTGGCAGATGCACGACAAGCTGTTCGAGGCGAACAACTCGCGCCAGCCCGACGCGCTCAAGCAGGACAAGGTGGATGCCATGGCGCGCGACATCGGCCTCGACATGGAGCGCTACCAGCGAGACCTGAACGGGCCCGAGACCGCCCAGGCCATCCGCGACGACCAGGTGCAGGCGGCCAAGCTGGGAGCGAACGGGACCCCGCACTTCTTCATCGACGGCGCGCGCGTGTCGGGCGCGATGCCGTACGAGTCGTTCAAGGCGGTGATCGAGGCGCAGCTCAGGCGCGCGAACGCGGCGCTGGCGAGCGGCGTGCAGAAGAAGGACCTCTACGAGCACCTGATCAAGGACGGCCAGAGCGGCCCTCCGGCTCCCCCGCCCCAGGCGGCTCCCCCTCCGCAGGCGCGCAACGTCGACCCCGGCGATGGCCCCTGGACCGGCGCGAAGAAGCCCAAAGTGACGATCGTGGAGTGGTCCGACTTCCAGTGCCCCTACTGCTCGCGCGTCGAGCCGACGCTCAAGCAGATCCTGGAGACGTACAAGGACGACGTCCGCATCGTCTGGCGGAACGAGCCGCTCGGTTTCCACCCGAACGCGATGCCGGCGGCGAAGGCCGCCATGGCGGCCTTCAAGCAGGGGAACGACAAGTTCTGGAAGATGCACGCGCTGATGTTCGCCCATCAGAACGAGCTGTCGGAGGCGAAGTACGAGGAGTGGGCGAAGGAGGCCGGCCTCAACCTGGCGCAGTGGAGGAAGGACAAGGAGTCGCCCGAGATCGCCGCGCTGATCGCCAAGGACAACTCCTACGCGCAGCAGGTCGGCGCGGAGGGGACGCCCTCGTTCTTCGTCAACGGCAAGTTCATCTCCGGCGCGATGCCGTTCGAGACCTTCAAGGGCGCGATCGACGAGCAGATCCGCAAGGCCGACGAGCTGCTGAAGAAGGGCACGAGGCAGGAGAAGCTCTACCAGGCGCTGGTCGAGGAGAACGTGAAGGCCGCCGGCGGCTCGCCGCAGGCTGCCGCCCCGGCGGTGGAGCAGAAGTTCGACGTCCAGGCCGGGAACGCGCCCGCCAAGGGCCCGAAGACGGCGCCGGTGACCATCATCGAGTTCTCCGACTTCCAATGCCCGTACTGCGGCCGCGCGCAATCGCTGAAGCAGGTGATGGACCAGTACGCCGGAAAAGTGCGCCTGGTGTGGAAGAACCAGCCGCTCTCCTTCCACCCGAACGCGATGCCCGCCGCGGAGGCCGCGATGGCGGCGTTCGAGCAGGGCAACGACCAGTTCTGGGAGATGCACGACCGCCTTTTCGCGAAACAACAGGAATTGTCTCCGGCGTACTACGAGCAGGTCGCCAAGGAGATCGGGCTCGACGTGGCGAAATGGAAGGCGTCGGTGGAGTCGCACAGCGGTCAAGCCGTGATCCAGGCCGACATGAGCGCCGGCAACGCCGTGGGGGCGAACGGAACTCCCACCTTCTTCATCAACGGCAAGCGGCTGGTCGGGGCCATGCCGTTCGAGTCGTTCAAGCAGGTGATCGACGAGGAGTTGTCCTCCAGGGTCGCGAAGAAGTAACCTTCGCACCAGTGGCCACCTTTCCTCCGCCCTGGAGCAGTCCTCCGCGGTCGAGCATGCCGGCTCCCGCGACCACGAAGGAATGGCGGATCCGGCCCCTGAAGCGCGGCGACCGCGAGGCCGCGTTCAGGCTGCTGGCGAGCGAAGGCTGGGTCGTGCCCGCGCAGGATCAGGAAGCGGTGCTCTCCTGGGTGGTGCAGCATCCGGAGCTGGAGAGCTTCGTCGCGCACGACTCGCTCTCGTACACGCGCCTGTGGGGGATGATCACCATGTCGCACCGGCCGCAGCTGCGGCTGGGCGGACGGGTCGCGTCGATCGACCTGTTCCTGGTCGCGCCGGAGCACCGGCACAGGGGCATCGGGCACGACCTGTTGCTACAAGCGCTGCGGCGCGCCGAGGCGCTCGCCTGCAAGCGGGTGGAGATGATGCTGCCCGAGCCGCGCGACGAGCGGCACGCATTCTTCGAGAGCTACGGCTTCGCGAACAACGGCAACGATCTGTACATCCGCAAGGTGACGCCGCTCGCCGTGCGCTAGAACACATCCCCTAGACGATACAGTCTAAAGGCAGTAGTCGCTAAGCCGCCTTCGGCGGCCGCGACCGAATCACGGCAGCGCCCGGACGAAGCGCGCCGTCTTTCCCGCCTCGATCTCCACCTGCTCCTCGTGGCGCCTTCCGTCGGCGCTCTCGAACACGAGCGTGTGCGGCCCGGCCGGAAGCGCGATCGGATTCGCCGCCGGGACCGGAGTCCAGCGGCCGGTATCGCGGCCGTCGATCGTCAGCCGCGTGGCGGGCTTGGTCTGCACGACCAGGTACCCGATGCTGGGCGGAACGACCGGCGTCGCCGCCGCGAGCTGGGGCGGTGGCGCGCTCACGAGCGGCTCCACCGGCGGGGCCGGCGGAGCGGCGCGCTGGAGCTTGCGCGAGGTGGGACGGTTCCGCGGCGGCGGCACGGGAGCCGGCGGAGCCGCCGCGGGCGCCTGCGTGAGCACCACTCCTTCGACCTGCAAGGGGCGCTCGACCTCGAGCTTCGCGTTCAGCTCCACCGGCGCTCCGCCTTGGGCCACCTGCACCGTCGCCGCGAACGGTTTGTAGCCGTCCGCGCGCAGCTCGATCCGGTGCGCGCCCGGCGAAAGCGTGTGCACGAAGGGTGGAAGCTGGCCGGAAGCCCGCCCGTCGATGATCAGATCGGCGACCACGGGCGGCGTGGGAGTGACGATCACCTTCCCGGGGACCGGCTCGCGCTGCCCGATCACGTAGGAGACAGCGGCGACGCCGAGCGCAACCGGGACCGCCGCGTACAGCGCCCAGCGCCGCGCGTTGGCGCGCGTCCCCTGCTCGCGCAGTGATCTGGTGAGCGCGGCGTTTCGCATCCTCCTCGGCGCGGCGGTCCGATCGTCGCCGACGTCGAACTGCCCGCTCTCGGCCACGGCCAGGGCGGCATCGTCGACCTGGATCGTCGGCAGCTCGTGCGGATCGGCGGGGGCGGCGACGGGAGCGCGCGGCGTCTGCGTCAGGTCCGCGACGATCACCGCGGGCAGCTCGCTGCCGATGGCGGGCTCCCGGCGAGCCGGCTCGCGCGAGGGGAGCGCGCCGACGGCGAGCCAGGCGCGAAGGCGCTGCTGCTCGTTCTCGTACTCGGCCCTGAACTCCTCCCGCAGCCAGGTGGCGAGCTGGCGGGCGCCGAACACGGCTCCGGAAGCGACCGTGAACCGCACCAGATCGTCGTGCAGCTCCGAGGCGGTCTGGTACCGGCGCGCCGGATCGATGGCGAGCGATTTCAAGATCGCCCGCTCGAGCGCTTCCGGGCAGCGGGGATTGCGCGATCGCGGCGGCTGGATCGCCCCGAGGCGCACCTTCTCCAGGATGGCGTAATCCGAGTCGCCGACGAAGAGCTTCTCGCCGCAGACCAGCTCCCAGAGCAGGATGCCGCAGGCGAACACGTCGCTGCGCCCGTCGACTGCGTCGCCCTTGACCTGCTCGGGCGACATGTAGCTGAACTTGCCCTTGAGGATTCCCGACTGCGTCTTCTGCAGCCGGCTCTCGGCCTTGGCGATCCCGAAGTCGATCAGCTTCACCTCTCCCTCGAAGCTGACCAGCACGTTCTGCGGCGAGACGTCCCGGTGCACGATGCCGAGCGCCCTGCCCTGCGCGTCGCGCTTGCGGTGCGCGTGGTCGAGCGCCTCGCAGACCTCCCCGACGATCAGGCAGGCCTGCGGCAATGGCATCGGCTCCTGCCGCTTGCGGAAGCGCTCCATCAGCTGCCGCAGGTCGCGCCCGGAGACGTACTCCATGGCGATGTAGAGGCTCTCGTCGTGCTTGCCGAGCTCCAGCACCTGGACGATGTTCGCGTGCGCGAGCTGGACCGCGATGCGCGCCTCGTCCACGAACATGCGGATGAACTCGGCATCCTCGCCCATGGTGGGAAGGATCTTCTTGATCGCGAGCAGCCGCTCGAATCCCTCCACGCCGAACGCCTTGGCGACGAACACTTCCGCCATGCCGCCGACGGCGATCCGCTCGAGGAGGAGGTATTTCCCGAACTTGGTGGGATGGCGCATGGCGAAGGGCATTGGAGCGTAGCGCCACGGAGACGGAACGGGCAAGATGAGCCTGATGCACGTCTGCCACGCTTGCCGCCGGGAAGTGGACCTCGGCGTCTCGGCCGCCGCGGGGCGCCGCGACGAGTGCCCGCACTGCCGTGCGCCGCTGCACTGCTGCCTGAACTGTCACGCGTACGACGAGTCGATGCGCTACGGGTGCCGCGAGCCGCAGGCCGAGCCGCCGGCCGACAAGGAGCGCGCCAACGCCTGCGAGCTGTTCGTCTTCAAGACGGGCGAGCGCGCCCCCAAGGAGGAGGACCCTCGCGCCAAGGCCTTGTCGGCGCTCGACGCGCTCTTCAAGAAGTGAAGGTGCGGCAGGGTCACGCCTGCTAAGCTATGGGATCGTGGCCACGACGGGGACCTCGTACAAGCTGCTGGCGGTCGACGACGAGCCGATGGCGCTGAGAATGATCGAGCGGGTCTTCTCGGCGGAAAGAGACGTGGACCTGCGCCTCGTCACCTCTCCCGCGGAGGCGTTGGAGATCGCCGAGCATCAGGACCTCGACGTCGTGATCAGCGATCAGCGCATGCCGGAGATGACCGGGCTCGCCTTCCTCGCCCAGCTTCGGACCTGCAGGCCGCGCGCGCACCTCATTCTCCTCACGGCGTACCCGGAGCTCGAAGTCGTGCTCCACGCGATCAACAGCGGACTGGTCTACCGCTTCGTCCTCAAGCCGTGGGACCTCGACGACATGCGCGTCAGCATCCGCCGCGCAATGGAAGCCAAGCGCCTCGCCGACGATCACGAGCGGCTCACCGCGCAGCTCAGCGCCCAATTCGAGGAGCTGGTCCGCGCAGAGCGGCTGGCGACGATCGGCCGGCTCTCCGCGGGTGTGGGCCACGAGCTTGCCAATGCCGCCACGCCGCTCCTGGCGAACGTCGAGTTGCTCGCCGACGAAGTGGCCCGGCTGCGGGAGTTGTTCCGGAAGGCCGCGCAGGCGGTCGACAGCGCCTTCAAGCGGGAATCGCTCGACCAGCTCGCATCGGTGACGCGCGCCCTGCAGGCCCGCAAGTCCGACGCGCTCGACGAAACGCTCGTCGCGGTGCGGGCAGCGGGGTCGCAACTGCAGCTCCTCCTGCAGGGACTGAAGCGCGTCGGCCGTGACGCTCCGGAGCCCGTTCCCTGCGACCTGAACCAGGCCGTCCTCTCCTCCGTCACTTTGCTCGGGCATCGGTTCAAATCCGGCATCCGCCTCGAACGCGATCTCAGCGCGCTTCCGGCAGTGCTCGGCCGCGGATCCGAGATCGCGCAGGTCGTCCTCAATCTGCTGGGCAACGCCGCGGACGCCGTCGAGGGAAAAAGGGTGAGAACGGTCCGCGTCCGCACCTGGGAGGCGGCGGGCAGGGTCCACCTCGAAGTCTCCGACACGGGACCGGGGATCGATCCGGCCATCCGGACCCGGTTGTTCGAGCCTTTCGTGAGCACGAAAGAAGTGGGCCGGGGCGCCGGGCTCGGGCTGAGCATCTGCAAGCAGATCGTCGAGGCGCACGGCGGCTCGATCTCGGTCGAATCCGAGCCGGGCAACGGCGCGCGCTTCACGGTCGCGCTTCCTGCCGCAGCTTGAACTCGCCAGGAGGCTAGGCGGTCTCGCTGGCCACCCAGTCGAGGTACGTGCGGTGTCCCCCCTCGATGGGAATGGCGAGGATCTCCGGCACGTCATACGGATGCAGCTCGAGGATCCGCGCCTCGAGGCGCTCGTACTGCGCCTGCCGGGTCTTCAGCAGCACCAGCACCTCGTTCTCGTCCTGCACCTTCCCCTCCCACCGGTAGATCGAGCGCAGCGCCGGCAGGATGTTCGCGCAGGCGGCCAGCTTCTCCTCGACCACCGCCTTCGCCACCTCCGCCGCCCCGTCCGCGGTCGGCAGCGTGGTCAGGACCAGGATGGCGTCGGTCATCTTCAGCCTTTCCTCAGGCGGCCCAAAGCGTGGGCGATCGCGGAAGGTCCCTTGAGGCCTTTCGCTGCCATCCAGCCGATCACCTTGGCGCCTCCCGACATCATGACGCCGAACCAGCCGCGCTTGGTCAGCTTGAGCAGCCCGCTGTGCAGCTTGACACCGATCTTGCTCTGCGGGTCCTGGGCGATGATGTGCTGGAAGAAGAGGATCCCCAGATCGCCGACGTCCGCGTCGGGCTTCGAGGCGATCGCGTTCACCGCTCCCGGAGCCATGGTCAACTCGAAGTCCGGGTCGATCGCCTTGCCATCGAGGAACCGCGGCTTGCCGTCCACCAGCGTGAAGCGGTATTCGCCGGCAACGTCGGTAAACCGCACCCCCACCTCCGCGGGCGCTTTGAGGTGCGATGCCGCCTTGCGGGCGGACTCGCTCGTCTCGAAGAACCGCCGCAGGACGATGTTCGCGGGCTCGGGTGTTTGCTCGGTGGCCATGCCCGCCGCAAGCTATGCGGCCTGCTATCATTGCGCAACATGACGCCGCGCGAAGTGGCAGCGGTGCTGCGGGAGATCTCGCAGCTCCTGCAGCTCAAAGGAGAGAACGCGTTCAAGGTCCGGGCCTACGATCTGGGCGCTGACGCCTTCGAGACCCTGCCGCCCGACCCCGCCGCGCCGGGCGGCCTGTACGAGCGCGTCAAGTCGGGGACGCTCTGCGAGCTGGAGGGGGTGGGCAAGGCCATCGAGCAGAAGGTCACCGAGCTGGTCAGCACCGGAAAGCTCGACTACCTCGAGAAGCTGCGGCTCGAGTTCCCGCGCGGGGCGCTCGATCTGGTGCAGATCCCCGGCCTTGGCCCGCGCAAGGCGGCGACCCTCATCCACGAGCTGGACGTCGTGAATCTCGACGATCTGGAGAAGGCCGCGCGCGAAGGCCGGGTGCGCGGGCTGAAGGGGTTCGGCGAGAAGACGGAGCGCTCGATCCTCGAAGGGATCGCGAAGGTGCGCGCGCGGCAGGGGGCGCGCAAGCCGCTGTGGGAGACGCGGCCGCTGGCCGAGCAGCTCGTGGCGCGGGTGCGCGCCGCGCCCGGCGTGGCGCGGGCGGAGATCGCCGGCAGCGTCCGCCGCTACGACGAGACCAACGGCGACATCGACATCGTCGCGGCGGTGAACGGCCCGGTGGAGCCGGTGATGGAGGCGTTCGCGGTCGCGCCCGACGTGGCGGAGGTGCTCGCGCGCGGAGGCACCAAGTGCTCGGTGCGCCTGCGCGACGGGCTGCAGGCGGACCTCCGCGTCGTGGGCGAGGCGCAGTTCGCCACCGCGCTCCACCACTTCACCGGAAGCAAGCAGCACCACGTCAAGCTGCGCGGCATCGCTCGCGACAAGGGCCTCAGCATCTCCGAGTACGGGCTCGCACGCCTCGACGGCGGACCCTCGCTGCAGCCGGAGTCCGAAGAGGCGCTGTACGGCATGCTCGGGCTGCAGCCCGTCCCGCCTGAGCTGCGCGAGGACCTGGGCGAGCTGGAGCTGGCCGCGAAGCGCGCGCTGCCCGACCTGATCGAGGAGCGCGACATCCGCGGGTTCGTGCACTGCCACTCCACCTGGTCCGACGGCCGGGCCACCCTGGAAGAGATGGTCCGCGCCGCCCATGCGCTCGGGGCGGAGTTCATCACCATCACCGATCACACCCGGGCGGCGCACTACGCGAACGGGCTGGATGTGGACCGGCTGCGGCGCCAGTGGGACGAGATCGCCCGGGTGCAGGAGAAGTTCCCGCAGATCCGGATCCTGCGCGGGAGCGAGGTCGACATCCTCGAGGACGGCGCCCTCGACTGGCCCTCGGACATCCTCGACCAGCTCGAGGTGGTGATCTGCTCCGTGCACCAGCGCTTCAAGCTCGACGAGCCGCGCCAGACCGATCGCATCCGCCGCGCCCTGATGCACCCGAAGTGCGCCATCTGGGGGCACCCCACCGGCCGCTACCTCGGAGATCGCGACCCCGTCTCGGCCCGCTGGGAGGAGCTGATCGCGCTCGCGGCCGAGCGCGGCGTCACCATCGAGTGCAACGGCACCCCGCATCGCCTCGACTTCAGCGCCGATCTGCTGCGGGTGGCGCGCAAGCACAAGGCGAAGATCTGCCTCTCGGTGGACGCGCATTCCACCAAGGAGCTGGAGAACCTGCACTACGCCGTGGGGACCGCGCGGCGCGGCTGGACGGAGAAGGACCGGGTCGTGAACGCCCGGCCGGCGGACGAGTTCCTGAAGATGATGTGGACCCGACCGCCCGCGACGGCGTAAGACGGTTGCACCCCCGACCAGCGTCGCAAATGCAACTTTGCAGTGTCCGCGAACGCGCGCGACACCGATTCCCCCGCTCCGACACCGACTGCCGGCTCTCTCGACACACTTCCGCAGGTACCGCCGAGGGCGGTACAAGTGTTAGGGAATCGTGGTGGAGCACCTGGTCAGAACACTCACCGCCGACGCGCGGCATCTCGGCAGGGCGGTCCTCCTCCGCGCCCCGGCGGTGTGGAAGAAATTGCATCTCGGCAAATTCGACCTGGGAAGCACAATCCTGGTCGCTGCCGTCGTCATCTGCCTTGCGCTTGCGCTCGTCCACCTCTTCCGCCGGTGGCGGCGGCATCGCAAGACTGCCGTCGCCCTGGAAGAGGCGAAGGAACGGGGCGTCCGCATCCCGCTGACGCTGCATCCGGTGATCAACCCCGACATCTGCATCGGCAGCCTGACGTGCCTCAAGTCGTGCCCGGAGGGCGACATCCTCGGCATCGTGAACGGGGCCGCCGAGCTCATCCACGCCGACCACTGCATCGGGCACGGCAAGTGCGCGGCCGAGTGCCCGGTGGACGCCATCAAGCTGGTCTTCGGCACATCCGAGCGCGGCATCGATCTCCCCATGATCGACGAGTATTTCGAGTCGAGCCGGCGGGGCGTCCACATCGTCGGCGAGCTGGGCGGCATGGGCCTGATCAGGAACGCCGTGACCCAGGGCCTGCAGGCGGCAGAGCGCCTGGCGGAGACGACCCCGAAGGGGAATGGATCGGCGACCGACGTGCTCATCATCGGAGCGGGGCCGGCGGGACTCGCCGCGGCGCTGCGCCTGCGCGAGGCGGGGCGTTCGTTCCGCCTGGTGGACCAGGGATCGCTCGGCGGGACGGTCGCGAACTACCCGCGGCAGAAGGTAGTGATGACCGAGCCGTTCCAGGTCCCCTACTTCGGCAAGGTGTCGAAGAAGTTGATCAGCAAGGAGGAACTGCTAGGGATCTGGGAGCGGGCCCTGCGCAAAGCCAGTGTCACCGTCGAGGAAGGCGTGAAGGTCAGTGGGATCGAGGGGCAGGACGGGGCCTTCCGCGTACAGACGAGCCGCGGGCCGATGGACGCGCGCAAGGTGGTGCTCGCCACCGGGCTGCGCGGCACGCCGCGAAAGATCGGCTGCCGCGGCGAGGAGCTCGCGAAGGTCACCTATCGGCTGATCGACACCGAGCAGTACGAGGGATGCGACGTGCTGGTGGTCGGGGGCGGCGATTCGGCCGTGGAGGCCGCCGTCCAACTCGCGGAACAGAGCGACGCCCGGGTGTCCATCTCGTACCGCGGCGACAGCTTCTCCAAGTGCCGCGATGCGAACCGCAAGAAGATCTCCGATCTGGCGCAAGCCGGCCGGGTGCGGTCGCTGCTGAGCTCGGAGGTGGACCTGATCAACGAGAGCGAGGCGGTGCTCACGGTGAACGGGTCGCCGCAGGTCCTGCCGAACGACTTCGTGATCGTGAACATCGGCGGAGAGGTCCCGCTCGAGTTCCTCTCCAAGCTGCAGATCTCGCTGGAGAAGCACTTCGGCGAAGAGCGGAAGAAGCCGAAGCGCGGCCCGGTGGGCGACCGGCGCGGCCTGGCGCGCGAGAAGGACGAGCGGTCCTCGCACCGGCGCGCGCACCTCTTCTACTTCCTCACGGGCACGCTGATCCTCACCTGGCTGACGCTGAAGGGATGGTCGTACTACCTGCTCTCGCACACGGACCGGATGGCCTCTCCGCTGCACGAGATGCTGCGACCCGCCGGCCGCTGGGGACATGGCGTGGGCATCGTCGCCACTCTCTTCATGATGTCGAACTTCCTCTACCCGGTGCGGAAGCGGGCGCAGTTCCTCTCCGGCAAGGGATCGATCCGCGGCTGGCTCGACTTCCACATGTTCGTCGGCTTCATGAGCCCGCTGGTGATCGCCTTCCACGCCGCCTTCCAGTCCAACAACCAGCTGGCGACCGGGACCGCGGCCGCGCTGCTCATCGTGGTGCTCACCGGGATCGTCGGCCGCTTCATCTACGGACTGGTCCCCTCCGCGGGGGGCAAGGCGCTGGAGATCTCAGACGTCCTCGGCCGGTGGGAACGGCTGCGGGCCCGGCTGCAGCCGATGCTCGACGAGGCGGACAATCCGGCGCTGCTGCACCGCATGTTCGATTCGGCCGCCAAGCCGGTGCGCCCCGGGTCGCTGCTCTGGATGTTCGCGACCTGGCCGCTGCGGTCGACGTGGACGCGCTGGCGCCTGTTCGCCGCGCGCTTCCACTTCAGTGACGTCCACTACTATCGCCAGTTCCGCGAGGGATACCGGCAGCTCTCCAGACTGCGCATGCAGGTGACCTTCTACCATTCATTGAAGAACCTCCTGCGCGGCTGGCGGGTGTTCCACGCATCGCTCGCCGGGTTCCTGGTCATCGCCATCGCAGCGCACATCGCCGTCTCGGTGTACCTCGGGTATGTCTGGTTCCGTTGAACGCGTCCTGGCGGCCGCGCTGTTCCTCGCGGCCGCCGGCGCGCGCGCGGACGTGTTCTCGCCGGGCCCGCTTGCGGAGTCGCACGCGGACCTCGAGGGCCTGAAGAACTGCACCAAGTGCCACGTCGCCGGAAACAAGCTCTCCAACGACACCTGCCTCGCCTGCCACAAGCCGACGAAGAAGGACATCGTCGAGCACAAGGGGATCCACGGACACCTCCCGCCCCCCGAGCTGACCTGCCAGAAGTGCCATCCCGAGCACCTCGGCCGCGACGCCGATCTCTTGTGGGGACCGAAGGGACAGAAAGGCTTCGACCACGCGAAGACCGGCTATCCGCTGAAGGGCAAGCATGCGGAGGTCAAGTGCGCCGACTGCCATAACGACCGGCTAATCCGCGATCCCGCCGTCCGCGCCGCCCGTGCGAAGAAACCGAAGCAGGTCACCTTCCTCGGCTTGCCCACGCAATGTGCCCAATGCCATTTCGACGAGCACCGCGGGCAGCTGAGCAGCAAATGCGAAAAGTGCCACAGCGAGGTCTCCTGGAAGGCTACGCCGCGCTTCAGCCATGCGAAGACGAATTTCCCGCTGCTGGGCAAGCACGCCGACGTGAAGTGCGAAAAGTGCCATCCGAGCGTGAAGGACGAGAAGGCGCACGCCGACGCGCCGATGCCGCCCTACTCCGAGACGTTCATGCGCATGTCGCCCCTGGCGCACGCCGCCTGCACCGACTGCCACAAGGATCCGCACGAAGGCCGCCTCGGCGCGAACTGCACTGCCTGCCACACCGAGAACGACTGGAAGGAAATCAAGGGCGTCTCCGGCGAGCGCGCCTTCCACGAGAAGACCCGTTACCCGCTCCGCGGAGCTCACACGACCGTCGACTGCAAGAGCTGCCACGGCCCGTTCCCGGGTATCCGCGCCGTCTTCAAGGGACTCAAATTCGACCATTGCACCGACTGCCACGTCGATGCGCACCTCGGCGAGCTCGGGTCGCCGCCGCGCGCGTGCGACTCATGCCACAGCCTCGCCGCGTTCCGGCCGGCCATCTACGAACCCGCTGCGCACAAGCAGTACCCGCTCGAGGGCGGGCACTTCGCCACCCCCTGCTCCGGGTGCCATCGGCCTGATGCAGCGCTCGAGTCCCGCGCGGTCCCCATCCGCGCTTTCCTGGAGAAACGGCGGAGAAAGGATCGAGTGGTCCTGACGCGCTTCCTAGTGCCGGGCGACACGCGCCGCTGCGATACGTGCCATGCGGACACGCATCGCGGGCAGTTCGCGGCGCGCGTGAAACAGGCCGGCTGCGCCGACTGCCACCGCGTGGCGTCGTTCGCGCAGGTGAACTTCGATCACAACCGCGAGTCGTCCTTCCGGCTCACCGGCGCGCACGAGAACGCCGCCTGCATCGGTTGCCATGGCGTCGACCTGTCTGGCGTGGTCCGTTACAAGCCGCTGCCAGCCGACTGCGCCTCCTGTCACACCGACGTCCACGCGGCGCAATTCGCGGATGCGCGCACCCGGACGACGGACTGCGCCCGCTGCCACACGACCACCGACTGGAAGGGCACGACGTTCAAGCACTGGCCGCCGTTCACCAACTTCGTGCTCGACGGGAAACACGAGAGCGTGGAGTGCGCGGCCTGTCACCCCGAGGTCAACGTCGGAGGCGGTGCGCGCACGATCCATTACCGCGGCATTCCCACCACCTGCGCGGGTTGCCATTTCGACGTGCATCGGGGCGCCTTCCGCGGGTTCACGGGAGGTTTCACGCCATGAGCGCTCTCCTCGTGGCGCTCGCGGTCGCCGCCGCGCCCCCTCCAGCTCCGCGCATGCAGCCGCCGGGGCACATCGTGGTCGAGACCCGCTGCGAAGCTTGTCATTCGCCGGCGGGATGGACGCCGGTAGCCTTCGATCACTCGAAGACCGGTTTCCCTCTCGAGGGCCGCCACGTTTTCGCCTCCTGCCGCGCTTGCCATGGATCCTCCACGGACTTCCGCGCCCCGGTCCCGACCAGCTGCGGCGCTTGTCACCCGGACGTGCACACGGGCGAGTTCGGCAACCGCTGTGCCTCGTGCCACGACCCGTCCAGTTGGGCGACGCAGTTTGGCCCCGACGCGCACCGGTTCACGAACTTCCCCCTGACCGGCCGCCACGCCGCCATCCCCTGCGAAGAGTGCCACCAGAACCAGCGCGACAAGCGGTTCACGCGCGCCGCCGCCGACTGCTTCGCCTGCCACCAGCCAGACTACCTCCGCACGGCGGGGACGTCGATCGATCACGCCCGGGCCGGTTTCGGGACCGACTGCAAGAGCTGCCACTTTCCCACCCGCTTCAAGGGGGCGCGGTTCGCCGGGCACGATGCCTGCTTCCAGCTCTCCGGCGGACCGCACGCGGGGATCAGCTGCTTCGACTGCCACACCTCGCTCACCTCGTTCATCGCGCCGGGGACTTGCATGACGAATACGGCCGACTGCATGCGCTGCCACGCCTGCGCCCATGAGACGCAGACGCACGCGAGGGTCGGCGGGTTCCAGTGCACCAACCGCAAGTGCTACGAGTGCCATACGTTCACGGCCGGGACGGGCCTGCGCCCGCCAGCCACCACGAGGGTGAAGCGATGAGCGCGGCTGCTCGAATCGCCGGAGCGCTGCTCGTGGCCGGACTCGTCGCCGGCGCCGGAGCACGAGGAGAGGCCCGGCCGAGGGTCGGTTCGGTGCTCTACGCAACGACCACCCGGCTGTATCTCGACGTTGGCTCGCGAGAGGGCCTGGCGCCCGGCCAGGCCATCCGCTTCCAACGCGCGGGCTCCTGCCGGGTCGAGCAGGTCTCGGAGACTCGCGCCACCTGCCTCGGCTCGGGCCGGGCCGGCGACACGTTCGCGCTGCCGGAGCCGCCGCCGCCCCGGCCCGTCACGCGACTACCGACTCCGGCCTCCCCCGCCGTCCTCGAGCAGCGCCGGAGCGTGCTCGCCTCGGCGGCGTATCCGCCGGTCGACTACCACGAGACTGCCGGCGGCGGTGTGGAAGGGCGCCGCGGGAGCATCGATGCCGGAATCAGGCATACCACCTGGTGGGTCTCCGGCGGCCCCGGCGCGTGGAACCAGGAGCGCGCCGACGCCGGAATCCGCGGAGCTTCGCTCGGGGCCGGATTCACGCTCGACCTCGACCTGAGCGCCCGGCGCTGGTCGCGGCGCTCGGACCCGATCAGCTTCCGCCCCGACGACCCCACCCAGCTGTACGTCTGGGAAGCCTCGATCTCCCACAGGAACGGCGATGGCGGTCCGGCGTTTTCGATCGGCCGGGTGCGCCCCTATCGCGTTCCCGGCCAGGTGATCCTCGACGGCGCGCAGGCCGGGTGGCGACTGGAAGGAGGGAGCGAGGCCGGAGTCTTCGGCGGCGCCGTCCCCAACTCGGTCACGCTCGCGCCATCTTTCGACCACGGAACTCTCGGCGCCTACTGGATCGGACAGCGCGTATTCGAGACGGACTCCACCCTTCGCTTCCTGCGGCACGAGGCGCGCGTCGCCTTCGTGAACACCGACGATCTGGGAAAGCGGCTGGAAGGAGAGGCCCTGGTGGAAGCGCGCATCACGCGCCGGCTCGACGCGGCGGTGAACGTGCGAATCGGAGCAGGGGTGGCGCATGGATTCAGCTCGCTCGACACCATCCGGCTGGACGCGGTGCGCGTCGACGCCACTGCGCGGCCGCTCGATTCGCTCAGCTTGAGCGGTTCGTTCCGGCACGAGGGCGGCTCCGTTCCGGAGCTCGACGGCCCCGGCCACCTGCTGCTCGGAGGCGAAGCGCGTCACGCGGATTTATCGGCGGCTTGGGAAGCGATGGAATCGCTGCGCATCTCGGTGCTCTCGGGGCTCAGCACGGACCTGGTGACGCAGAAGACCCGCCGCTGGATCGGCCCCGAGGTCGCTCTCACCCACCTGCTCGCCGATCGGGGCGTGGTTTCGCTCGGCTATGTCGAGGAGGACGGGTGGGCCCCGGGCCGCAGCGCTTGGCTCCAGATCCTGGCGCGGTCGCAGGGCGTGCTCCAAGTCCTCGCGCGCCTATCCTGGTTCCAGACCAGCCAGATCGCCCCCGGGAACCTGGACGAGCTGGGCGTGTCGACGTCGATCCAGGCGCAACTGGGACCGCACGTGGCGTTCCGGCTCTCGACGATGGCGCGGACCGTGCTCAACGGGCAGACGTCGCTGTTCAGTGCCGCCACCGGACAGATCTTCGTAGCGGACGCGGAACTCGCCGGGACTTTCTGACGTCGACGGCGTGAATACATGTTTCGCCTGTCATAACGCTATCTTGTGCATCGGCAGCGCCTTGAGCGCGAAGCTGGACGCCGCCGAAGGGCTGCCCTGCATGCCACGAGCATTCCTCACGGGCCACCTGCAGTCATCAGCATGGGACCGATAGATTCGGTGCCGGCGCGATTGACTCGGTTTCCAATGCACGCCTAGTGTTCCCTTCGTCGAGGGGGACACCATGAATCGTCATCGGTTCTTTTGCGGACAAGCAGTGTCGTGCCGTCTCGCGCTACGGTCACCCGATTAGCTCACGCTGACACCATGGGGAGGCTGAGGAGATGCATCGCCTCAGGCTCTGTTGCATCGTGCACGGCCTCTTCGCCTGTTCCCGAAGAGAACAGGGACCGGGCGCGCCCTGGGTCAACGCGATCAGTCCTGCGGAGAAGTTCTTCCCCATCCAGACCGGGCCGCACGCGCTCGCCTGCAATGCGTGCCATGGGGGCACGCAGTCGTTCCAGGTGTTCGACTGCACCACTTCGCACCCCCTTTGGTTTCCGAACTCTCGTAACGCACTGAAAGACGAAAGAATTTTGGAGTGAAACGATGCTTTCCGCTCGCCTTGTCAACGCTGCGACAAAGCAATAACCGCTTTGGTGGGGGGCTGTACGTTGCTGCTGCGGAACCGGTGCGGGCTCATGCTCGTCCTCGTCGCTGCTGCGTGCAAACAGCAGGACGTTCCGCTCGCCACGCCCAACAACCCGGTCACGCCTGCGACGCACACGAAATTCCCGATCGCGTCCGGCGTGCACGCCGTCAGCTGCGACAGCTGCCACGGGGGCTTCGCCAGCTTCCAGCAGTTCACCTGCCTCAACTGCCACGCGCACGGTCGAGCGCTGACGGACGAGCTCCACCGAAGCGTCGGCCCCGATTACGCCTACGCCAGCGACTCCTGCCTGTCCTGCCACGCGACCGGAGCGCGCGTCGCGTTCGACCACCGCGGCGTCACCTCGGCGTGCGCGACCTGCCACGATTCGGGAAAAGAGTTCGATCCCTTGCCGGTCGCCGGGCGCGGGCTTGACGGCGGAAGCTTCGTCCATCCCGACAAGGGCGGAAACGACTGCGGCGCGTGCCACGTCATCGCGACCTGGGTGGGCACGCGTGGAGCGGGAGCGCTCGACGGCGTGCGCGACCCGTCGCAAGACGTCGTCGTCGCGGCCGAGGTGCCGTCGTACGCGGGGACGTCGATCACCGCGCTCGCGCTGCGCAACGAGACGTTGCCGATGCCGATGTTCCACAGCAGCCCGGCGGCGGCTTCGGTCGATTGCGCGACGTGCCATTCGGCGGCGAGCAGCGGCGTGCTCTTCCCCGGGCGGTTCCATGCCTCGCTCTCGACGCAGCCGGCAACGTGCCTCGAGTGCCACGCAGGTTCTGCGCCCGTCGGATTCGTCGGGCCGATCGACGCCGCGCGCGCACCCGCGAGCGGCGCCATGAAGCACGACGCCGTGCTCTGGAGCAATGGCGCGTGGACGACGACGCCCGCGGTGCCGCAGGAGTGCTCGCTCTGCCATCGCGCGCCGCCGGCATCGGCGGGGTGGGCGACGTCGCTGAAGTTTCACGCCTCGGTCGGCGCGCAGCCTGCCTCCTGTCTCGACTGCCACGCGAACTCGCGGCCTGCGCTGCTGAGCTCGGTGAACGCGGCGTTGCCCGCCGGAGTTCAGTTCGATCACTCGGCGGGCGCGGCGCTCGGCGAATGCGCCACCTGCCATACGGGATCGTTCACCTCCTGGAGCGGCGGGAAATTCCACCTGGCCGGCAGCGCGACGCCGTCGAGCTGCCTGCCCTGCCACGAGGGCGAGCGGCCGACGTCGACCGCCGGCTGGACGAGCTCGACGTATCCGGACTTCCCGTTCGACTACGGCACGCACGGCTCGGGGCTCGACTGCGAAACGTGCCACGCCGGCCCCGGCAACGGAAGCTGGGGCGGCACGCAGAACTGGGTCGGCGGGAACTTCTCGCATGCGCCCTCGTCGCTGGGCGCGACCTGCCTTGCCTGCCACGCGACGCAGCGGCCCGATCTCGTCCTCGGCCAGACGGCGGCGGCGGCGCTGCTGCCCGGCCGCTTCGATCATGCCGTGAAGGGCACCGCGGACTGCTTCTCGTGTCACCAAAATGCAAACACGTCCGCCGCGTACTTCAACGCGTCCGCCACGCTTCCCGGCGGAGGCTGGGCCGGCGGCATCGACGATCCGGACGGCGTGCGGGACCCCACGCAGGACATCGTCGTGCTCGCGGAGGTGCCGACGTACGCGGGAACGTCGATCGCGAGCGTCACGGCGCAGCGCGAGTCGCTGCCAATGCCGATGGTCCACAGCAGCGGCACCGTCCCGCAGACGATGTCGTGCAGCGCCTGCCACGCGGGTGCGGCGACCGGGACCTTCTTCCCCGGACGGCTGCATGCCTCGCTCGCCACGCAGCCGTCGACCTGCCTCGACTGTCACGCGGCGTCCGCGCCGACGGGATTCGTCGGACCGATGGATGCGAGGCGGTCTCCGGGAACCGGCGAGATGAAGCACGACGCGGTGCTCTGGAGCAACGGCGCGCGCACGACCACGCCTGCGGCTCCGCAGGAGTGCGCGCTCTGCCATCTCGCTCCGCCGACCGCCCTCGGCTGGGCGACCTCGGAGAAATTCCACGCCTCCCTCGGGGCGCAGCCGACCTCCTGTCTCGATTGCCACGCCAATTCGCGCCCGACAGTCCTGCTGACGTCAACGAACGCCTCACTGCCGCCCGGCGTCCAGTTCGATCACTCGACCGCGACCGCCGAGTGCTTCACGTGCCACGTAGGATCGTTCACCGCATGGACGGGCGGGAAGTTCCACCTCGCCGGCAGCGCGACGCCCTCGAGTTGCCTGCCTTGTCACCAGGGCGAGCGGCCCAACTCGACCACCGGCTGGGTCAGC
>Ga0209235_1000205_pt1 | contig 28544 bp, 29 predicted proteins | sample GraSoi013_1_20cm_4_FD_185817 | JGI IMG/M metagenome (GOLD analysis project Ga0209235, IMG submission 185817) | Grasslands soil microbial communities from the Angelo Coastal Reserve, California, USA - Sample 09_25_2013_1_20cm (SPAdes) (version 2) | ecosystem: Environmental > Terrestrial > Soil >... | reverse complement strand
AACGTACAACGCCACATTGCCGTACGCCACGGGGTACGACATCACGATCGTCGCGAGCGACGGGACCAACCCTCCCTCGGGCGTCGCCTTCTCGATCTTGCTGACGCCCTAGCGTTCCCAAGGAAACCGTTTGTCGAAGAGGCGCGTCCACGCCTCGGCGTATCCGGCTCGGAGCGCGCTCGGGCCCGGGTGGATTCGCAACGAGCGGCGGGCCGACTTCTCGAGGTCCTTGCCGATGCTCAGCTCCCGCCACTTCGCCTTCGCGACGGCCGATGCCGCGGTGACATCGCGCGCCACGTCGACGGCCCACCGCTCCCCGTGCACGAACGGACCGGCGATCGTCTTCGGACTCCCTCGCCATTTGTCGAGGAATTCCTTCGCGTTCTTCACCCAGACGGGCGGGCCCACGTGACGCGAGACACGCGGCAAGGAGCCCACCGCGAACTCGAAGAGGAAGATGGCTTCCTTGAGGGCGAGGTCGAAGCGAGAGTCGAACACGTGGAACTCGTGTCGATGGAAGAGGTCGAGGAAAGCCCGGTGCGCCTTCCGAAGCTGCGGGTACAGCACGTCGTCCGTGACGGCAGGTGCAGGAATCGAGATCGCCAGGAGACCGCCGCCCCGCCGCTTTACCGCAGCCCGCAATCGCGACACGGAAAGAGGTTTGAGCGGCCGGGGGAAGAAGAATCGCTCGCTCGGGCTCTCCAGATATTCGCGGGCGGCGTGGACAAACGTCGCGAGCTGTTCGACGCTCACCGCGCTGGCGACGTTCCGATTCGGATCGACCGGGTCGACGACGGTGAGCGGCTCCGGGAACGTCCGCGCGGGCGCCCGATCCAGCTCGAGGACGATCCCCGGACGCCAGGAGAGGCTTGCCTCCAGAACGCCGCGAAACGTGCCGTTCTTCAGGACGAGCAGCTCGCACAGGTAGCCGCTGAACCCCAGGATCTTCGCCTCCGCGCCGTAGACGCCGATGCCCTCGGCCCATGCCTTCAGCAGGCGGATCTCGTCCGTCTGGCCCTCCTTCACGCGCCCGAGGACGTAGTCCACGTGGAGCGGCGTGCGGTCGACGGCGCTCATCCGCTGGGTCGCGTCCGTGATCCGGTAGCAGGGTACGATCTCGACCTCGAATCCGCCGTACCAGCCGCGGGTGTACGGGTGCTCGGCGTAGCGATGGGTGCCTTTCTCCAGGATTGTCCCCAGCGCCAAGCCGCGTTCCTCGAGGTCCGCGCGCGGGAGATCCGGTGGGAACGCGACGAACACGTCGATTTCCGTGCCGGTGAGATGCGTGCCTTTCGCGACGGAGCCCGCGAGGAACGGCTTCGCCTCCCAGCCTTTCGACCGGAGGGTGGAGCGGAGGCGATCCAGGATCTCCCGGACGAGTTTCTCGATCCGGGCCTCCTCGTCCGGGGTCGGTCGGATTCGAGCGAGGACCCGTTCCTCCACGCTCATCGCGCGGGGATGCGAGGCCCCGGATAAAAGGCCATGGTGCTTTGCTCACGTCAACGGGATTCCGTGGAGCCGGGCGACGTCGATGACCCCGTCCAGGATGAACTGCACCGCGATCGCCGCGAGCAGCAGGCCCATGACTCGGCCGATCGCTCTGGTGCCGGAGCGTCCGAGTCGCCGGAAGATCCGGTCCGCGTTGTGAAACAAGATGAACGTAACGAGGACAGCCACGAGGATCCCGGCGAAGACGAACAGCTTGTCCGCCGGATCGTTGACCGGATGGGCCATGTAGATCATGACGGTCGTGATCGCCCCGGGGCCCGCGAGGAGGGGGATGCCGAGGGGCACGACGGCCACCTCATCCCGCTCGAGGGTCTCCTCCCGCTCCTGGGCCGTCAGCCGCGTCCGGGAGCGCTCGCCTCGGAGCATTTCGAACGCCACGCCGAAGAGGACGATCCCGCCCGCGATCTTGAAGGCGGGAATCGTGAACCCGAACGCGGCGAAGATCCATTGGCCGAAGACGGCAAAGACGCCGAGGGTGATCGTGGTCGTGAGGCACGCTTTCGAGATGATGTTCTGCTTCTGCGCGGGGGTCAGGTCTTCCGTGAGGACGGAGAAGAACGGGACGACCCCGAGGGGATCGACGATCGCGAAGATGGAGGCCATGGCGGTGGCGCCGAACGCCAAGTCCACCATGGTCGTCCCTGAATCGGACGGGGCCTAGTGCCTTCGCATCAGTTTCATCCAGCCGCCGCCCTCGTAGACGGCGAGATCGCGGCCGCTGGCGGTCCGTTCGAACTCGTCCCAGGTGATGACCTGGAGCTTCTCGCTGCCGCCCTTCGTGAACCGCAGCGTGTTCGTGCCCCGAACCTTGCTCGGCTGGAGGCCCTTCACCGCGGCGATCTGCCGCGCGTACTCGAACGAGATCTCTTTGAGTGCAGGCATGTTCCATCCCTTCGTTGCGCCACCCACATGGAGGCGTGCTGACGGCTGTACGACAACAATGCTATAAGTGTCTTTCGTTTGTCTGACGTTTGTTGACAAAGCGATGGAGGGTCGCGGCGAGGCCGCGTGAGGGTCCGCGAGGCCGGCCCGGCGCGCAGCAAGTACGAGATGACTCGCCCGAGGACTTCGGCCACCCGGTTCGATTTTTCCTCGCGCGTATGACTTTTGTTCTCATGGTTGATTTCCGCGGACGACGGCTTATATAGAGTCGGATGCACCAGTTCGTTTTGCCTGGAAACAGGCGGTGACCGAACATGGCCAGTGACAAGCCCTCCCCCGTCCTCCTCGACGCGGTGAAGGCTCAGGCCTCGAAACTGAGGGAAACGAAGAACGCCTTGGATGCCCGCGGGAAGGAGCTCGACAAGCTCCGAGCAGAGCTCGACGCCCGGACCGCGGCGCTGGAGAATCAGGCCGCCCGGCTGAAGGCGGAGCGGGACGATTTCTCCCAGGAGAGGGACCAGGTCGTCGCGGCCCGATCATCGATGGACAAGGATATCGCCGGCATGCGGATGGAACGGGACAAAGCTTCCGCCGAGGAGCGGCGCGTCCAAGACTGGGCTCGCACGCTGAACGACCGGGAGAAGTCGATCAAGGACCGCGAGGATCAGGTGAAGCGCCTCGAGCACGAGCTCACGGACCACCTGAAAGAGTCCGAAGGGAAGATCCAAGCGCTCGTCGAGCGCGAGGAGTTGTCCGCGCAGCGGGAGCGCGCGCTCGCAGAGACGATCGATCGACTCTCCGTGATGGAGCGCGGTATGGCCGAGCGCGACCGGAAGCTCGCGAAGCGCGAAGAGGAACTCATCAAGCTCCAGAACGAGCGGCTCAACGCGCTCGAAGCCCGCGAGCGGGAGATGCTGAAAATCAGCGAAGAGATGTACGCCCGCCAAAAGGAGTCCGCGGCGCAGCACGACTCGTTCGTCGAATTGCAGACCACGCTCAAGGATGAACTGTACCACCTCGCCTCGGAACGCGAAAAGCTCGCGGTGAAAGAGAAGAGTCTTCTCGAGGCGGAGAAGTACATCACCGCGGCGCTCGAAGCGAGCGGGATCGAAATGCCCGACGAACCGGAGACGAAAAACCCACCTCCGCCCCCGAATGCCGAGATGCGGCCTCCCCGACCGCCTCAGGCTCAAGCCCCACCTCCGGCCCCGGCCCATCCGATGGAGCCGTTGCGGGACGAGATTTTCGAGGAAGAGCCGAGTGAGGCGAAGCCGCGAGTCTCCCGGGCCGATGCGTTGGAGCACATGACGAAGGCCTTGGAGACCGCGAAGAGGGCGCGCGACGTCGGACGGAACGTGAGCGAAATCCGCAAGACGCTGAAGCAAGCCCGGGCCGCCTTCGAGGGCGGCGACTACGAGACGGCCACGCGCCTCGCGCGCGACATCCTCAGGGACCTCGAGGCGGTCCCGATGCCTCGGTAGTCCCCTCGCGGCTCCCGCCGTTCGACACACCGAGGATCGGCATCGCGTACGTTGGCACACCGGGCACGCGCAACTCCTGCTGCTGTCCCGGAATCTCTCCCCAGGGATCCGGGTCGGAGACCGGTCCCGCGAGGAACGTCCAGACCACATTCGCCACGAAGATGAGCTGACCGATCCCCAGGATGAACGCCCCGACCGTTTCGAGCCAATTCAACGTCCACATGGAGGGCGGGTAGTCGTACACGCGCCGGGGCATCCCCTCGAGGCCGAGGAAGTGCATCGTGAAGAAGACGAGGTTCATGCCGATTAGGGTGAAGGCGAAATGCCAGCGGGCGAGGCGTTCGGAGTACATCCGGCGCGACATCCGCGGGAACCAGAAGTAGAAGCCGGCGAAGACGCCGAGGATCGTTCCGCCGAACAAGACGTAATGCAGGTGCGCGACGACCCAATACGTGTCTTGGAGCGGATAGTCGAGCGGAATCGGCGCCTGGAACACGCCGTTGATCCCGCCGATGACGAACATCGTGACGAAGCCGATCGCGAACAGCATCGGCGCCTTGAGTTCGATCGCCCCGCCCCACATCGTCGCGATCCAGTTGAAGATCTTGATGCCGCTCGGCACCGCGATCGCCAGGGTGATGACCATGAACGGGAGGCGCGCGGAGATCGAGATGCCGGTCGTGAACATGTGGTGGACCCACACGCCGAACGAGAGGAAGCCGATCGCGACCGTCGACAGGGCGATCGCCTTGTACCCGAAGATCGGCTTGTGGCTCATCCGCGGGATGACCTCCGAGATGATCCCCATCGCTGGCAGGATCATGATATAGACCGCCGGATGGGAGTAGAACCAGAACAGGTGCTGCCACATGATCGGGTCGCCGCCGACGGCGGGTGACAGGAACGCGGTAATGCCGTGGCGGTCCAGGAGGAGGATGAACAACCCGCCCGCGAGGACCGGCGTCGCCAGGAGGACGAGCCCCTGCGTGACGAGGATCGACCAGACGAACAGGGAGAGATTCTTGAACGTGATCCCGGGGGCGCGGTGCCGCAAGATCGTCACGAGAAAGTTGATCGAGCCCGCGGTCGACGAAATCCCGAGGAGCTGCAACCCGACGATCCACATGTCGACGCCCGGGCTCCGGTCTTGCACGCTCAGCGGCGTGTAGCCGGTCCACCCGATGTTCGCGGCGCCGAGCCACATGATCACGCCCGCGACAGGAATCATCCAGAAACTCAACGCGTTGATCCGCGGGAACGCCATGTCCTTCGCGCCGATGAGCGGCGGGACCATCAGGTTCCCGAAGCCCGCGAGGATCGGGATCGAGACGAGGAAGATCATCGTGGTCCCGTGCATCGTGAACAATTCGGAATACGTGTTCGCGTCGACGATCGTCGGTCCCGGGTAGGCGAGCTCTGTCCGCATCAACAGGGCGAGGACGCCGCCGATGATGAAAAACAGAAACGAGTTCGCGAGGTAGAGGATTCCGATCTCGTGGTGGTTCGTCGTGGTGAGCCAGCGGAACACGCCGATCGGTGCGTTCCGATGACGGTATGCGGTGACGACTTCGCCCGCCATCCCTGAAACTCCGCGGTCGCGGCCTCTCCCGATGGGCCGCCGCGTCCCGTACCCCGGAATCCGGCATAAGGCTTTCCACCGCGTGCGTTCGAGCGGTGTCCGCCCCGAGAAGTCGTATCGTCCCACCACAAATACTTTAGAGGAAAGCGAGTTTCGCCAAGCGATGTCGGGCCTCCGACGGATCGGCCTGGTGGCCTCGGCGCTCGCCCTGTCCATCGGGTTCCTCGGGGGAACCGTTCGGGCCGACGGCATCTCGACCGGTCAGCAGGCGACGGACCAACTCTTCTATCTCGTCTTGGTGCCGGCGATCGCGATCGGCATCTTGGTCATGGGCCTCGTGACCTATGCGGTCCTGAAGTTCCGGGTGCGCAAGGGCCACACGGAGGGACCGACGAACCCGCAGACGAACAACCGCCGCCTCGAGACGATGTGGACGATCATCCCGGCGATCATCCTGGTCGTCGTCGGCGTTGCGGCGTTTCAGACGCTCATCACGACCGACACGATCCCGCAGAAGCCGGATGTGATCGTCGAGATCAACGCACACCAGTGGTTCTGGAATTTCAACATCACCTACATCCGGAACGGCACGTGGCTCAACGGCACGGGGACATTCACATCGCTGAACACAACCGGCGCGTTTAGCGTGAAAGCCGGTCTGACCGTCAAACTCATCCTGCGTTCCTTCGACGTCGCGCACTCGTTCTATCTTCCGGATTTCCTGTTCAAGATCGACGTCATCCCTGGCCACACGAACACGTACTGGTTCCAATCGCTCCAACCCGGCGATTACGCGATCCGGTGCGCGGAGTTCTGCGGTCTCAACCATTACACCATGACGGCGACCCTCCACGTGGTGAAGTGAAGGCCGAGGAGTCAGAGGCAGACTGATGATCCGGATCTGTGCGTGGGCCGCGAGCCTCGCGATGGTGGCAGTGGTGGTTGGCGCCGCGGTAGGATTCGGGTTTACATTCGTTCCGGCTGCCGCCGCCTCGCTCGAGAATGTTCCCGCGGATCCCCCACCGCCGCTGCCCGACCGGACAGGAGTCTGGCCTGTCAATTTCACCTTCTACGGGAACGCCAGCACAGGCTGGGGGTTCTCAAATGCAACGATTGCAAACCCGGGCCCCAACATCACCGTCTATTACGGCGACACCGTGAACCTGACCCTGGTTGGGAACGACCCGCTGGCCCATAGCTGGTTCATCGACTACGACAACAGCTTCGCGCCGAACGGTAACGAACCGAGCTCGCCACCCTTCAACGGACCAGGTAATCCTGCGGTACTCGTGTGGGCTTTTTCGGCGTTGCAGCCGGGCAATTGGACATATCGCTGTGGAATGCATCCGAATTCGATGACCGGGAAGATTCAGGTTCTTCAGGAACCGAGACCGGTAAACCTAACCTTCTACGGCGACGCAGGACTGGGCTGGGGGCTCTCCAATTCGACCATCCGCGAACCAGGGCCTCCCCTAGTCGTTCTATGGGGAACCAACGTCACACTCACGCTCATTGGACATGACCTCACGGATCATAGCTGGTTCATCGACTACAACGACGACCAGGTGGTCACTCCTGGCGAACCCGTTTCCCCCATTTTCAACTCTCCCGTCGGCAAGGTCATTGTGTGGCCTTTCATCGCAGATCAGACCGGGAATTGGACTTATCGGTGTGGCGTCCATCCGTTCAGCATGAGAGGGAGCGTATCGATCGTCGGAGGACCGCCAGCCGAGTTGCCGAAAGGAGCTCTGCCCCTGATTACCGGGATCATGGTCGGTGCGCTATCCGTCGTCCTCGTGTTTGCCGTGATCTATCACGTTCGCGCCGTGCGCGCGGCCAAGCGGATGCGATGAGGGACCGTGATGACGGACCTGGCCGTCCTCGCTATTGGCCTGGGGGTGATTCCCCTTTCGGCGATTCTTCTCTACTCTTTCCGCGGATTCGTGCTCACGCGCCGGGAGGCGGTCTGGGGCTTCCTCGCCGGCGTCCTCGCATTCTTGGCCCTCGGACACGCGATGGCCGCGGTCCTCGTGAACAAGTCGCTCTTTGGCGACACCGCGATCGCGATTGCGGTCGCGTTCGTTGGCCTGGCGGTCGGCGCAGGCATCGCCTGGTTGGTGCTTGAAGGGCCTTTCATCCAGAAAGAACCGAACCGCATCCTCTGGGTCGCCGTCGCGTTTCTCGGACTCCACAGCCTCGGGGATGGTCTGGTCCTCGGCCGAGACTTTGTCGGAGGAGTGGTCCCATCGGTCCAAGTGGACGGGCTCACCGTCGGTGCGACCGTTGCCCATCGGTTCGTCGAAGGGTGTTTGGTCGTCGTTCCTGCGATCTGGGGAGCTTGGAAGGCAAGGCCGGCCTTTGCGCTCCTGCTCGTCTCGTTGGCATCCGTTCTAGCGGCGTATATTCCGGGCGCCGTCTTCAGTGCCTACGGCAGCTCGCTTCGTTCCCTCGTCCAGGTTGCCGTTCCGACGTTCGTCGCCGCGATCGAGGCGAGCCTTGGCTTGCTTCTACTCGTCCGCGGGTTCCTCCCGATTGCTGCGGGGGACCGCGGCAACCGCTGGCCCTGGTGGACGGCCTTGGGGTTCATCGCGATCAGCCTCGTCCACTTCTTCGTCGAGTGAGGCTCACGCCGCGGGGGATCCGGGCAAGGCCTTCGCGGGCCAGAGAGAGACCAGCGCAACGATGAGGGCGGACGCAAGTGTCGCGGTCCCGAGGGCGAGATGGATCGTGACGACGACCCAGTCGTTCTCCGAGGCAATCGTGAGCGCGCCGACGGCCACCTGCGTGACGAGGATTGCGAAACTCATGACCGACAGCGTGACGATTCGCATCTCCGGGCGAAACCAAAGCACGGCGGCGATGAGGGTGGACAACATGAAGATCCCCGTCAACGCCGCCACGAGGCGGTGGATGTATTCCACGAGGATTCCGGTGTCCGCGAGGTTCGGCACCACCGAACCGTTGCACAGAGGCCAATCGGGGCACGCGAGTCCCGCGTTCATTCCGCGCACGGTGCCTCCGACGACGATTGTGGCGTACGCGCAGACAGCGCCGAAGATCGCCACGACCTGAAGAAGTCGTCTGCGATCGATCGGCATGGGAATCCCCCCGGCGGGAGAAAGTTCGCCTCCTTAAACCCTCGCGACGGATTGGCGCGGGAGCGCGGGCCGACAGCTCAACTCGGCCGTGGCGAAAAAGCATGGGGACGCAGGGATTTGAACCCTGATCGACGGGTTTCTCCCACGCGGGGAGCGACCCACGCGTGTTCTGCGAACCATGGGTCAGCGCTCCAGTCTGTCATCACCGGAATTCAGCAAACCCGTTCGCAATCAAGCCCATGACTGGAGCCCGTAATTCTACCAGGCTAAACTACGTCCCCATGGGACTCTGGGTCGCGCAAGAGCGGCGGGGATATCTAACTTTGCGTCGCGGGTCGAGCGGCCCTCGGACGGCGCGCAGCCGACGTGGTCCAGAGTTCTTGCGCGAGTGCAAATGCAAGAACGCCCTCGATGATTTTCGAAACGAGTCCCACCGGGCCGAATACGTACTGCTGGCTCACGAACGGGAAGACGACGATCCGGGAGGCGATGTACAGTCCGATCAAAGCGAGCGCCGCCAACAGCCACGCCCAAACGATCGGCCGAGAGGCGCGCAAGATCGTGAAGCCGCCGATGAACTCCAGGGGCGCGAGGACAAGGAAGAACGCCACGACGATCGACTCCACGTGTTCCCCAATGGCGACGATGTGAATCGCACCGTCCGCAAAGAGGAGGAACGTCGCAAGGATTCGACGGCTGTGGACTTGGTCCCACAAGACCGCTGGATGGTCGATTGCGTATCCGAAAAACAACAGGCCGAGGCCCCACGGAACCGCGGACAAACGAACGAGGTCCGTCGCGCCGAGGTAGCTTGGCGTACCGAGTCCGCTCGTCAAGACGATCTCGGCTTCGAACGCCCCCGTCACGAAGAGGATCCCGAGTCCCGCCAAGATGAAGGCGAGGCCGGAAGTGAACCGCTCCCCGCGCATGCCACGACGTATCACGCGGAGTCGCCAAGTACCTTTGCCGTAATCGACCGCTCACCGCTGCCGCATCTTCTGTTCGCGCTTGCGGCGGCGCATCCGCTTCTTGCGCCACTTCCAGCGCATCTTTCCGCGCTTTTTCCAGGCCCGCGAAGAGCGTTTCACCGGGTCGCCGGCGCCCGCGTAGCCTCCTTTCCAATAAGTAGTTTCCCGTCTTGGGCGGATGAATCGGAGTCAGTGACCGAGGGGAAGACGATTCAGTTCCGTCGGCTCACGAGGTCGCGTACCAGACGTTGCCCGGCCCGTGGTAACTTGGACCTTCGCCCCATGCAAGATGAATATGAGTGCCGTCCCAGGCCATGCCGTCATAGTCGCCGTAGGGGAACGTGAAACCGTCTGCGGTCTTGTATGGGAATCCGGAAGCGAACTGCGAGACCTGAATCTCGCGGCTCCAAGTCGCACCGCCGTCCGCGGAGGTGCGGTACCACATATTGTACTGACCGGTGCGGTTGTCCATCCACGCGACATGGACTTCGCCGGTCTTGCCGCCCTCGATCGCTGGAAAGAGCGCCCATGTGCTCCCAAGCGACGAGTGGATTGCGACGCGCGTCGACCAGCCTGCGCCCCCGTCCGACGACGATCGGTACCAGACGCTGGGTGGGCCGCTGTCTCGCGTTCCCGCGTTGTACAAGACATAGACGCGATCCGAGGCATCGACCGTCACGACGATTTGCGGTCCCCAGAAGTCCCACCCGCAGCAATTCTTCCACTCGGGACCGGGTGGCACGCCGCGGTCGGCATAACTCGTCGTCCAGGACTGCCCGCCATCCGATGACTTCGTGACGAATAGGTCCTGCAATCCGAGCGCGTTGCCGCTCTTCTTGATTCCAACCCAGCTGAAGTAGACGGTCCCATGGGAGTCGACGGCGCCTCCCGAGGTGAGCGTCCAACCGTAGGTGCTCGTCTCGTGATTGATCTGGACCGACGCGAACGTCTTTCCGCCGTCGTGCGACGAGGCGACGAAGAACTTCTGCGCGACGCTGTAGCTCACGTACACGTCCGAGCCGCGAACCGCGAGGCCCACCTTGTCGGTCGGACCGTTCTTGATGTCCCCGTTGACGGCGATCGGCGCAGTGAACGTCTCGCCGTGGTCCTCGGACCGCTGAGCCACCGTATTCTTGCCGTCGAGGTATGCGACGAAAACGACGCCCGCGGAATTCACGGCGACCTGGAGGTCGACCTGGAAGTCGCCCTGCGGATTCGGCGTCGGGTTGAGTGGCTTCGGTGCACCCCAGGTCGCGCCGCCGTCGTGGGAGACCTCAATCATCGCGGCCGGACTCGAGCATGTCGTGCAGCCGGGCACTCCGCCGTAGTGGCCCCACGCGACGTACACGTTTCCGCTCCCGTCGGCGGCGACATCCGGCTCCCAATCATCTCCTGCTGCATCGCCGATTACCAGCGGTTTGCTGAAGTCGATCCGTGCCGCGACCGGGTTCGACATCGAGAGGACGACGAGCCCGACGACCACGCCGATCGAGCCGATGACGAGACCCTTGCGCTCCAAGAGAGAAACCCCGCGCGGCGGAAACGCGGGCCGCCGGGATAAGCGTTCACTCTGCTCGCGACCCTGAGAACGTCGACCCGGAATCCGTTTATGCCTCATCGAGCATACGGGGCCGGGGGATCCCATGGTCAGTTCGCAAACGTTGGCGAAAAGCATCGTGAAGGGAAGCCTTCGACCGAAACCGGACGAGGTCGTGCTGATCTCGACGTATCCGCATACGATGGAGCTCGCGGAGCAGACCGCCTTGGAATGCCAGAAAGCGGGGGCTGATCCTGCTCTGTGGCTCGAGACGGATGCGTTGTTCTATGGGAATTTCAAGAACTACTCTGTCGAGAGCCTCCATCAGGTGTCAGGTCATTGCGTGGGCCTCCTCGACTACGTGAACTCGTACATCTGGTTCTTCGGCCCTCGCAACCCCGCCCCGATGGCGACCGTTCCTCGGGAGAAATTCGCCGCGATGTTCGAGGGAGAGAAGGCTCACGCCGACAAGGCGTTCGAGAAGATGCCGAAGAACGTCGCCGTCGCGATTGGCTCGGTCACTCGGGAACGGGCCAAGACGTACGGTTTCAATTACGCGAAATGGAAAGCGATGGTCGAGGCGGCCAGCGTTGTGAATCAGGAGCGGCTGGCGTCGCTTGGCAAGCTCGTCGCCGGTCTCATTTCCCACCCTGTCGACGTCCGCGTTACTTCCGACAACGGGACCAAGTTGAAGTTCCGCCTCGCCGGACCCGAGCGGAAGCCGTACGTCCACGACGGGGTCATCAGCGATGAGGACCTCGCCGTCGGCACGCTCGCGGCCCGGTCGGTCGACCTGCCCACCGGAGAGGTTGGCGTTGCTCCCGTCGAAGAGAGCGCCAGCGGCACCTTCGTGGCGGATGTCTCAATCCCGCAGCGGGGTCGACTCATCGAGGGCCTCTCGTGGACGTTCCGGAACGGGAAGGTGACGGACTTCTCCGCGAAGAAGAACGTGCAGTTCGCGCAGACGAACTGGGCCGAGGCCACCGGGGCGAAGGACGTCTTCGGCGGGGTCGGGTTCGGATTGAACCCGAAGGCGCTGCCCGGATTCCTCCAGAACAGCATCGTGTCCGGTGCCGTGAGCATCGGCATCGGAGACAACCGCGACGCGGGCGGCAAGAACGACAGCAGCTACGGGTTCTCGGCATCGCTCGCCCACGGGACCGTCGAGATCGGCGGAAAGACCGTGATTCAGGACGGGGCCTGGACGATCTAGACGCCGCACGCGGACTCACTCGGCTCCCGGGCCGACCGGACGACCTTCCGCCGCTGTCTCCGCACGCGCGGTCCAGCTCTCCCCGAAGCGGGAGTCCGGCGGAGGGTTCAAGTGGAGGAGGCCGCATGGGCGACCGATTCCCATGTGGGCCCCCACGCCGACGGTCCCGTCCTCGCCGTATTCTCCCGCGCCGCGAAAGCTCGGTTTCCTCGAGCGCCTTCGGATCGGCTGGCAGCTCACCAAAGTGAGCCTCGGCGTCCTGCGCAAGGAGAAGGGACTCATCCTCCTCCCGTTCCTCTCCCTGTTGATTACCGGCGCCGTCTGGATTCTGTTTTTCATCACCATCTTCTTCCTTACCGCTCCCTCGGACGTGTTCGGATTCTGGCTCTTCTACGTCGGACTCGCGATCGTCTACTTCGTCACGTTCTTCGTGTCGATCTACTTCAATGCCGCCGTGATGGGCGCGGCGATGATTCGATTGAACGGCGGCGACCCGACGATCTCGGATGGCCTGAAAGTCGCGAGGCAGAACATTCGCCGGATCGCCGGTTGGGCGTTGGTGACCGCCACGGTCGGATTGATCCTGCGGGCGATCGCCGAACGGTTCGGTTTCATCGGACGGATTATCGCGGGAGCCTTCGGCGCCGCCTGGGGCATCATCACGTACCTCGTCGTCCCGGTGTTGATCTTCGAGAAGATCGGGCCTTGGGCTGCCGTGAAGCGAAGCGGATCCCTCCTGCGACAGACGTGGGGCGAGGCGGCGGGCGGATACCTCTCGCTCGGCGGGATCATCGTGCTGCTCGCGCTCCCCGCGTTGCTGGTGCCCCTCCTCGGGTTCGCCCTCGGCGGTGTGGTCGGTCTCGCGATCGGCCTCGGGATCGCGGTCGTCTACTGGCTCATCCTCGGTCTCGTCGGTTCCGCGGCTCAGAGCATCTTGGTGACGGCGTTATACCGGTACGCGACGACCGGCAAGCTCGGATTCGGGTTTCCGGAGAACCTCTTCGCCGCGCGGTATCCGAGTGGTCGCTGACGCGTTCGTCCTAAGCGGCCTGATGTGTTTAGCCCAGGGCGTGCGCGTACAGGACTCCCTGGGAGTCGGCGATCTGCACGCTGTAGCCGCTGGGATACGCGGTCGTGCTGATCAGGAGCCGGTCTCCGACAACGATCGTCGTGCCTCCGCTCCCGAGGAACTGCGCGTGGTTCGTGCTCCACGAGCCCGATGTGAGGGCCGAGAAGGCGATGGGGCCGAGTGCCGTCAGGTTCGCTGACGTAGTAATCGTCAGCTTAACGGCCGACGTCGTTAGTCCAGCCGGTGTTGACGTGATCAACAGCGTCCAGTTCGTTCCATCGCCGGATATCGCGATGTTGACACCCATCACACGAGGTCCCGTGGTCCATGTCATCCCGGAGATGATCGTTCCGCTGCTGGTCATTAGGTCGAATCTGAACATCGTCGAATAGGGCAACGGAGCCGAGTCTCCTGTTGCCCGGAACGCGTCGCCCGTGCCGAAGACCTGGTCGTTGTCTTGATCGAGCCAGAACACTCGTAGCGTACGGCCCCCCGCGATCAGGACCACCGATCCATTCGGCGGAGGCATGCCCCTCGAGCTCCCGGAGCTATTCGCGAACAGGCGGACCTGGAGGCTCGACGGGGATAGTTCGCGAGAACTCGAGGCGATGGGAATCGTCGCGTTCCCGGCCGTCTCCTGGACCGCCCCGAACACGACCATCGGTGGTGGAGGTTCGATGAGGGTGAACGTCAGGAGGTACAAAACGGCCGCCAAAACGACGGACACAAGCACGACCACGACCACCACGATGACGATGATCAAGGCGGCGTTGCTCCTCTTCGGAGGCGGGGGCGGTGGATAATAGCCCGGTGGATAGAATGATGGCCCGTACCCTGCGGGCGCGGGAGGGGGAATCGAGTCACTCGATCCGGGTGCCGGGCCCGAGGGTGGTCCGCTCAATCGGCATACAGTGCGCTTCCGTTCGAATATCACTTGCGGTCGGCCACGGACCGTGCACAAGCCCCGGTGATGAATCAACCTTAAACAAGGTTAACCGCGAGGACAAATTGTTAAGAGCCTCATGGCCCTTCGTTTGAGTTCCTCTGGAGGACCGACAGTGGCCCGAGCCTTGTGGAGTGGCGCGATCGCGTTCGGCCTGGTGAACATCCCTGTCAAACTGTACGGCGCGACCGAGACGAAGGACCTTTCCTTCACGACCTTGCACGCGACGTGCATGACGGCCCTCAAGCGGCCGTACATCTGCCCGAAAGACAACGTCCCCGTCGACTCGAAGGAGATGGTGAAAGGCTTCGAGTACGCGAAAGGCCAATACGTCATCCTGAAAGACGAGGACTTCGAGAAGATCCCGCTGGAGGCGACGAAGGCGCTGGAAGTCGCGGGTTTCGTCGATGCGACGGAGATTTCGCCTCTGTACCGGGAGCGGAACTACTACCTCGGGCCGGAGGAGATCAGCCTGAAGCCGTTCGAGTTGTTCCGTCAAGCCCTCATGCGCACAGGAAAAGTCGCACTCGCCCGCGCGGTCCTATGGAAGAAGGAGCAGCTCGTCGCGATCAGCCCGTTCAACGGGAGCCTCGTCCTCACGACGCTCATGTACCAGGATGAGGTGAAGCCGCCGCCGGAGCCCCCTGCGACCCGACCCGTCGTGATCTCCGACGCGGAAATCGACCTCGCTCTCCAGCTCATCAAGACACTCGCCACGGAGTTCGACCCATCGAAGTTCCGGGATCGCTACCGAGACGCGCTGATGGCGCTCATCCAGGCGAAAGTCGAGGGCAAGGAATTGCCCTCCGTCACGAAGGTCGAGACCCGGCCGACACAGGACCTGATGGCCGCGTTGAAGGCGAGCCTCGAGGCCGCGAAGGCCAGCTGAGCGGATGGCGCCGTTCGACCCGTACACACACGTCATCAAGCCGATGCTCGCGGAAAGCCGCCAGACCCCGTTCGATTCGAAGGATCACATCTTCGAGCTGAAATGGGACGGGACGAGGGCCCTCGCGGTCGTGCGCGACGGCCTGCGGTTTCAGAACCGTCGCCTCTCGTATGTCGAGTCGCGGTATCCGGACCTCGCGGTCCACACGCGGAAGCCGGCGATTCTGGACGGGGAGATCGTCGTCATGAACGGTCCGCTGCCGAGCTTCGAGAAACTCCAACAGAGGGAGCAGGCGAGCGGGAAGATCAAGATCGACCATCTCGCGAAGACCCTGCCGGCGACGTACATCGTGTTCGACGTCCTCTATGTCGGCGACGAGTCCGTGATGGGCCTCTCCCAGATGGAGCGCAAGGCGATCCTGCCCGATCTCGTCGAGGTGGATGACAAAGTCGTCCTGAGCGACTACATCGAAGGCCGCGGAATCGATTACTACAATGCCGTCATCGCGCGGGGCCTCGAGGGCATCATCGCGAAGCACAAGGAGACCCGGTACCACGTCGGCAAGCGAAGCAAAGACTGGGTCAAGATCAAGAAGAAGACGACTCTGGACTGCATCATCTGCGGGATCACCGCGGGCGAGGGCGAGCGCACGGACACGTTCGGGTCCCTGATCCTCGGGGCCTATTTCGAAGGCGCGCTCTTCCATGTCGGCCGCGTCGGGACCGGTTTCTCCGAAAAACTCCGACGGACGCTCTTCCAGCGGCTCGTCGCCTTGCGGCAAGAGGAGTGTCCGTTCCCCGAGGTCCCGGAGATCGATGCGCATGTCGGGTTCTGGACCAAACCCGAGATTGTCGTCGAGGCGCACTTCCTCGAGTTCTCGAAGGACCGTCACATGCGCGCGCCGTCGTTCTCCCGCGTGCGCGACGACAAGCGGCCGGAGGAGTGCGTCGTCACGTTCTCGTGAGTTTTCGACTCCTTTATGCGCCGCGGATGCGATTGGGGCCGCGGCGGGGAACCCCCATGACGAAACTAGAGTTGACGGACGTCGAGATTTATGTGAAGGATCTGAAAGCGGCACGAACGTTTTACACCAAGAAGATCGGGCTGAAGGTGCGATCGTCGATGCCCAAGTGGGGCTATCTGGCCCTGGGCGCGACGAAGGGCGGCGAGGACGCGGCCCTCACCCCATGGCAGCCGGTCCCGGAGTGGGGGAAGGAAATGTATGAGTCCCGCCTGAAGATGATTGGCGGCGTGACGGGAATCGGCTTCATCACGAACGATCTGAAGCGGACGATCGCAGACCTGAAGAAGAAAGGAACGAAGACCGCGGTCGACGGCGAGTCGCAGACGTTCGGGCGCTTCACGGATCCGGATGGCAACGTCCTGTTCCTCGCGCAGCCGGCGAAGCCGAAAATCCGTCGGGCCGGAGTCTCCGCCCTCGGGTTCGTGACGGTCGCGTCACGCGACTCGAAGAAGACGGGCGAGTTCTTCCGCAAGGCCCTCGGCATGCGCAAGCAGAGGGCGGAAAGCGACGAGGAAGGATTCGATTCCTACCAGCTGTCGCCGAAGGCCACCGCGATCACGCCCTTCACCCCGAGGAAAGACATCTACGACAACCCCGCGGACTACGATGCGGATATGGCCCACATCGGCGAGGAGACGGGGATCGGCTTCACGACGAGCGGCATCTATCGGTTGCAGGAGCAGCTCCTCGCGAAAGGCGTCCGGTTCAAAGAGAAGGCCGAGGCCCAGGACTGGGGCGGTATCCGGGCGCGGTTCTTCGACCCGGACGACAACGTCTACACCTTGGTCGAATACAAGGCGTAGGCCCAGCGCGAAAAAACAAGAGATGGCGGACCATCGGGTCCGCCTTCGCATTTTCGCTAGGGGCCGTTCGGAGGCGTGGGCGGGAACGTCATATCGAGGGGGTCCGTCTCCCGCGGCGGCTGTGCCTGGGGCAAGGGCGGCATCGGCTCGCGCCGAGGGGTCATGGGCCGCGCAGATGCCGGAACCGGCGGCCGCTGCTCCCGCTTCCGCATTCCAAGTAGCAGCCATCCGACGAACGCCAAGGCCGCCGCAAGAAGTGCGATGATTGCCTCCAGAATCTGGATCATCCCGAGGAGATCGCTCGCCTTTGGCGAGACCGCGCGAACGGTCACGCTGAACGTCGACGTCGCCGAGTTGCCGGCCGCGTCCATCACCGTCAGGCTGGCGGTGTACGCCCCCGGTCGCGCGTAGACGTGACTTGCCGCTGCGGTGGACGCGGACGAACTGTCCCCGAAGTCCCACCGATACGATGTCACGCCGACGTTGTCGGTTGATGCCGACGCATCGAAGTAGAGGGACTGGCTCTCGTCGACGGTCCGGTCTCCGGTGCCGTGCGGCACAGGGGCCTGGATGTCGCGCACCGTGACGCTCCGCGTGTCGGTCGCAGTGTTCCCGGAGTCGTCCCAGACGGTCAAGGTCGCGGTGTAGCCGCCGGGCGTCGCGTAGACGTGAGTCCCACTCGCTCCGGATGCGGTCGCTCCATCCCCGAAGTCCCAGGTGTAGCCGGCGACGCCGAAGTTGTCGGAGGAGCCGCTCCCATCGAACACGAGATTGGCGCCTTGGTCGACCGTTACGGCCGAGCCGGCGTTCGCGGTCGGCGCCACGACGTCGAGGGTGGCCGCGTACACGTCCCAGCCGATCGCCCGACTATCGAGGAATGCGGCGAAGACGTCCCCCGCCGCGTCCACGGCGATGCTGGGGTTCATCTGGAAGTTGTTCGGCAGGGTATCATCGTTCACCTTCATGTTCGGCGACCAAGAGATGCCGTCCTCCGAGGACGCGGTGTAGATGTCGTAGTTCGTCGAGCCGCCCGTGCGGTAGTCCGCCCAGGCGATCTGAATCTTGCCCGCGTTCGCGACGAGGCTCGGGCTCAGCTGGGGCGCGAGACCCCGGTCGTCGTTCACCTGAACATTCGCTCCGAACGACGCACCCGCGTTGGCGGACCAGGCTTCGTAGATGTCCGGTGCCGTGTTCGCATTCCGGCCGTCGGTCCAGGCGACGTAGATTGTCCCCGCGAGATCGACCGCGATCGTCGGATCTTGCTGGGCTGCACTGCCGACGTCGCTGTTCACGTAGATGTTCGGCGACCAGGTCGCGCCGAGGTCGCTCGACTTCGAGAAATAGATGTCCGGCCCCTTGGCCGCGCTCCGTGGGTCCCGCCACACGACGTCTACATCGCGGTTGGGAGCGACGGCGATCGCCGGCTGGCCTTGTTCAGTGCTCGTGACGTCGTCGTTCACGCGGACGGACGGATTGAAGCTCAGCCCGCCGTTCGTGGAGTTCGCGTAGAAGATGTCCGGTCCCAGGATCGGGCTCCGGGTATCGGTCCACACGACATGGACGAGGTGCGGGTTCACCGGATCGACCGCGAGATCTGGTTCGGACTGGCTGTTCGTCGTGATGTCGTTCACTCGAAGGTTCGCTCCGAACGTGAGGCCGCCGTTGACCGACTTCGCGAAGTACACGTCGTTGTTCCCGCTCCGCATGTCGGTCCAAACGATGTAGATGTTGTTCGAGGGGTCCAATGCGAGGGACGGTTCGGCCTGCGCTGCGGCGCCTGCGTCGTCATTGACGCGGATGGGCGTCGACCACGAACGGCCTCCGTCCGAGGACATCGTGAAGTCGATGTCATCGCCGGTCGTCGCTCCGGACCAACCCGCGAAGGCGAGGTACACGACGCCATTCGTTCCCGCCGCTATCGAGGGGGACGGGCCGAAGAACGAAGCCCGGTAAACCGGCGGGACGTCGATCTGGACGTTCGGGCCGAAGTGCGGCGCCACAGGCGCGGCCGCCGCGGACGGCACAAGGAAGGCCAGCATGGCTACAGCGAGGAGTGCGCTGACGACCCCGATCGGAATCGTCCGGCGGGTGAGAGACACGGGACGGCCGGGCACTCGAATCATCGCAGGGGCTCCTGAGGCTCCCGCGGTTCTCGGCAGAGTATTTAATCGGCGCGGGCCCGGTATCGAAATCGAAAACACGTCTGGGGGGCATCACCGGTAGGCGAGGGGCCTCGTCGGCAGCCACGCCATCTTCCCTCCGATATGTTCATTGAACCCAGGCCACTACCAACCAAGCGGAGCAGATCGTGGAGGAGTCGAAGTCGTCCGGGGCGGCGAACACGTCGACCAAATCGGCCGAAGCGTTTCGGGGACCGGAATCCCCCACGCTCGCTGAGCGGCTCATCCTCGCGTTTCGACTTCCGTACGCGATCGGGTGCATCCTCGTTGGGTTCGTCCTGTTTGGGTTCGTCGACGTCGTGTTCTCCAAGTCTGTGCAGTTTTCGAGTCTTTCGGCGGGATTGGCCGCGGCCCTCGCCCCTCCCTCCGTGTTGACGGATCTTCTCGTCGCGTACGCGTTCTACGCGCCGCGCTACATGCGGCGGAGGCTCGTTGAGGCCGGACGCGCCCTTTCGCCCCTCCTGCCCGAGCGGGACGTCGAGTTTCGACGGATCTTCTCAGAGGTCGCAGCTCCCCGGCCCCAGATTATCGCCTGGTTCCTGTTCCTGGTGGGCCTCCTCGTCGCGGTCAACGCCGCGGCGATCCTCGGCACCGGTCCGTCCCCGTTCGTCTTCAACGCCGGCCCGGGTTCCGATCTCGAGTTTGCAGCGTCGATCTACGGCATCCTGTCGCTCGCGGTGGCGACGTTGGCGCTCTCGTCGGTCGTCTGGACGTTTTGGAGCATCTCTCTCGGCATCCATCGCTTCGGAGGCGCTCCCCTCGCGTTTCGCCCGTACTACGAGGACGCGTTCCTCGGCCTGAAGCCTCTGGGCGCCCTGTCGCTCTCCCTCGCACTCGGGTATTTTGTCTTCATCGGACTTTTTCTGCTGGCAGTGACGGGGTCACCATCGACGCCCGAACTTGCCGATATCCTCGGGGTCGGAGGATTTCTGTCGGGGCTCGTCCTCCTCGGTCTCGTGTTGTTCTTCCTGCCGTTGCGAAGACTCCATCAACGGATGCTTCATCAGAAGCAGCAGGAGGTCGCTCGACTCCGGCCGAAGTTGGCCCCGGTCTTCGAGGACGGCGCAGGATCCCACGCCCCGCATGACGTCGGCGACCTGTTCCGAGTGGACATGATGGACCGGAAGGTGTCCGCGATGGCCGTATGGCCCTACGACGTCGGCATTCTGGGACGGTTGTCGGCCATCACCCTGTCGGTCGTCGCGATCCTGATCTCTCGGATTATCGCCTTCATTTTCCACATCTAGCCTCGCCGTCCACCGATCGCGCATCAACTTGGAACGCCGACGCCTTAATGCCCTCCGCCCGGCTGCCCCGGTCGAGGTTGGCATGCCGGGCGGGGAGGTCGTGGTCGAGACGTTCGACTCGCGAGTGCTGAAAGGCAACGCGCTGGGGGACCCGACGAAACGCGACGTCGCGATCTACCTGCCGCCGAAATACGATCCCGCGAAGCGCTATCCGGCGGCGTATGGGATCGTCGGATACACGGGCACCGGCAAGATGCTCCTCGGCGTCGATCCGCTCGGCGAGGACCTGACGTCGAAGCTCGATCGCCTCATCCGAACCGGGAAGATGGGCCCGATGATCGTCCCCTTGGTCGACTGCTTCACGCGGGTCGGCGGGAATCAATACATCAACTCGAGCGCAACGGGCCGTTACGACGACTACCTGCGGAAAGAGATCGTCCCGTTCGTCGAATCGAAGTACCGCGTCTCCCGCCGGGGGATCTGGGGGAAGTCGTCCGGAGGATACGGCTCGATCGTTCACGGAATGCTGCATCCCGATACCTGGTCGGCGCTGGCCGACCATTCCGGGGACGCCCTCTTCGAATTCTGCTACGTCATGGATTTCCCGAAAGCCCTCGCCGCGTTTCGGCGGCGCGGAGGCCCCGCGAAATGGCTCCGCTGGTACTGGCAGGAGCCGAACCGGCGGCGAGAGGAGATGGCCCCGGTCCTGAACACGATCGGCATGGCGGCGCACTATTCGCCGAATCCGCGGAGCAAGGAAATGGGAATCGACTTTCCGTTCGACCTCGAGACCGGGGAGTGGCGTCCCGACGTCTGGGAGCGCTGGCGGGCGTGGGATCCGGTGAACATGGTGGATCGGTACGGTCCGCGGCTCCGTCGCCTGCGGCTCGTGTACATCGACTGCGGAACGCAAGACCAGTTCAACCTGATCTGGGGGGCGCGCACGTTGCACCGGAAGCTCCTCGACCGCCGGATCCGCCACGTGTACGAAGAGTTCGAGGACACGCACTCGGACATCGACTACCGGTACGACGTGAGCCTGCCGCTCCTCTGGAAAGCGTTGAAGGCTTGACACCATGCAGCCCGAAACATCCGCCGCGGGCCGAACGCCGAGGACCGTCTCCATCGTCCTTGGAATCGCCGGAGGAGCCCTCGATCTGGGCGTGGGCCTCTTGATCCTCGCGAGCTCCCCGATGGCCTCGACCGAGACCGGGATGGGCGTGACCTGGGGCTACGTGGGCGCGATCCTACTCCTCCTCCTCGGCGGTGTCGTCCTCGGTAGCACCCTGCAAATGGTCGGGATGCGCAGGACGCCCCGGCGCCGGAGCGAGGGCTTCTTGATGATCGTGTATGGGGTCCTGATGGTCGCCGCGGGCCTCGCCATGCTGGGCCGCGTGCTTCCGATGATGCAGGCCTCCGACGCCTCGGGTGGGGCGATGATCGCGGTCGGCCTGGGCATGGTGTACGTGGGTGCCACGATGCGTCGGATCCACATGTCCTTGCGATGAGGCGGACCGTGTTCCCGCTTTCGAAGGGACGACGATTCGAGCACGGACTTTCGTTCCTGGCGACCCTCGCATTCCTGGGCGGCTTCTTTGGCGCGCGGCTCTTTCACCTCGCGTTCCCGAGTCTCATGGTCATCACCCAAGGAATCCACTTCCACCATTTCTGGTACGGGCTCGCGATGATGGGGGTCGCCGGTTGGTTGGGCATCGTGGACAACGACGAAAAGTTCGCTCGGGTCTATGCGGTCGTCTTCGGCGTCGGGGCGGGGTTCGTCGGCGACGAGGTCGGGCTCCTCCTGACGTTCGACGATTACTATTCCGAGCTCACCTTCGAGTTCCTCGTCGCGGCCGCGGCCTTTTTCATCCTCGTCGCGTTGATGATCCGATACCGCAAACAAATCCTCGAGGAGGTCTTTCACCTGAGCCGAGGGGAGCGGCTGACCCATGTGGGCGTGTTCCTCATCGGGTTCTCAGCCATCTCGTTTGCGTTTGGCACGTTCGAACTCGGCATCCCTCTGGTCGTCATCGGGATTGCACTATTCGCTCTCGGATACACGCGCGAGCGCAGGTTGGCACGAAGGAACGCCTCCTGACGATGCATCGGGCGCGCCTACGGGCGCTCGAACGAGCGTCCGAGCCTCACCCGAGGAATGCGTGAGAAGTGCATCGGTACGACAACTCTTGAGGACCTTCTCCCGCACGTACGGCAGGAGCCTTGGGGAAGGCGCAGCAAGGATGGGACTGCGAACGCGCCCCCGGTCATCGACCGCGAGGAGCCCGACTCCTTCCGATTGGAAGTTCCATCGTTGGCGATAGGCGCGGCATGCTGCATCGAGCGGCATCGCGACCCAGACGCGATCGGCGGCGAGCTGGTACGCGATCGCCTGTCGAAGCGCTTCGGCCCATCGATGCATTTTCATTTCAATCGCCGTCACGGTCGTTCCGCGCGAGCCGACGAGATCCGCTCGCCGACCGAGGATCGGGACCTCGATCCGGACATCGAATCCGGCATCCCGGAGCCATGTCGCGACGGGCTCACGAAGGTCGACCTCAAAACGAAATGCCACGACCCGGAGATACATTCCAATGGAAAACGCTAATGCCCGGTCGAGCGAACTCGCCCACTGAGGCCGATCTACCGCGATCCAGGGCCCCGAGCAGGTGGAGTTCGTCCTCCCGGTGAGCATGTTCCCCCTCTCCCCGTCGATTCGACAACCGGACTGTATCTGATAGCATGCCCGTTTCGGCCATCGGACAGACGGGACGGCATTCGGGAGGTCCCGGAGGCTTTCTGCCTTTCCCGCGAGTCGCGGTCACGCCGCCGAGCCCGCCAAGCCGCCAAAGTGCTCCTCGCCGGAAACAGATGGCTGGCTCCGAATCCAAGCCAGGGACGACCTAACTATATAACGGACTACCTGCGTCCGGTCGGAGCCGGTGTGCCGGAACGCCGCCTCCGGCCCACGATGGTGTGTCTTTGGCGAACATCAAGATCGAAAACGTCGTCGCGTCGACGTCCCTCGGGGAGGAACTCGATCTCCAGGCGATCGCTCGCGTCCTCGGCGGGGCCGAGTACGAGCCGGAGCAGTTCCCCGGGTTGATCTTCCGGCTCAAGGAACCGAAGACGGCGATCCTGCTATTCCGGAGCGGCAAGGTCGTCTGCACCGGCGCGAAGAGCCTGGAGAACGTCAAGACGGCGATCGACCTCGTCGCGAAGCAAATCGCGGCCTCGGGCATCTCCGTCCACAAGAACCCGGAGATTGTGGTCCAGAACATCGTCGCGACCTCGGACCTCGGTGGGCAAATCGACCTGAATGCGATCGCGATCTCGCTCGGCGCCGGGAAGGTCGAGTACGAGCCGGAGCAGTTCCCCGGCCTCGTCTATCGAATCGACGAGCCGAAGGTCGTCGTCCTCCTGTTCGGGAGCGGCAAGCTCGTCTGCACGGGTGCGCGGAAGCCCTCCGACGTCGAGCAGGCGGTCGAGAGGATCACGGGCGAGCTGAAAGCGGCCGGACTTCTACGTTGATCCGTCGAGCGGCCTCCGATACGTTCCCACGCCGGTCGAGGCGCTGCGAAGCGCTTATCCGCCAGCGGGCAGTGGCGGTGCACGTATGGCGAAAACCGAATTGTCTGGAAAGGTGACCGCGTTCCGCCACAGCAAGTTCAAACAAGACAGCTACCAGACGATCGTCCAGATGGCCAGCGTGGACGTCGCTTTGAAGGCCATCGGAGCCCGCGCGGTGTGGCTTCGCGCGGACGGTGTCCGGATTCAGGGTCGGGTCGTGGCACGTCACGGTTCGAACGGGGCGGTCCGGGTTCGCTGGAACCGGGGCTTTCCTCCGCAGGCCTTGGGCTCCGAGGTCAAGATCCTTCCTTGACGCGAGACGGAGCCCGGCGTTCAAGACGTTGGCACGGCTGCGAGCTCGACTTCCGACTCGCTCGCCAAGGCGAGCCGGCGAAGAAAGGGACCTGGTCCGGCCGGTTCTGTGGCAAAGCTCGGCAACGCAGGCCAAGCGCAGACGTACACCTGCCCGTCGATGACGATCGCTATCTGAACCGCGTCGCCGCCCCGCGTGGCCATGCGGCGGACCTGATCCAGACGATGGCTGACCACGACAACGGTGCCCCCTCGACCATGAAAACCATGGGCCAAGGATTCCAGCAGATCTTCGTGGGCCGGATCTTGATGGTTCGTAAACTCGTCTAGGAACAACACGTCCGGTTCGACCGCGCACGCCCTCGCCATCGCGAGACGTTGGCGCTCGCCGCCGGAGAGGCTCAAGGCCGGCTCTCGTTCGTACCCGGAAAGGCCAACGGACGCCATGGCCGTTTTTCCGCACTCATCGGCGACGTCTCGGGAAACTCCCCGCCATCGCAGGGGGAGCGTGACGTTGTACAGGGCGGGCGCCTGGAGAAGCCCTACCTGTTGTTGAACGTACCCGATTCGTTGCCGAATGTGCGCCCGGTTTGCGCGACTCAAGGTGGACCACTCCCTCCCTTCCACAAGGGTCTTCCCGGCGCCGGGATGTTGGAGCCCGAGCAGCAGGCGGAGGATGGTCGTCTTTCCCGCCCCCGTCGGTCCGAGGACAAGGAGGAAGGAGCCGCGTGTCAAGTCGAGGTCCACACCCTGAAGGAGCGGACGGCCTTCCAAGGCCACCTCCACCCGGGCCAAGGCGAATTCCGGCGGATTGCATGTTCGATCCATTCGGAGGTCGGCCAACCGGTCATCCCTCCACGCGGGTCTTCTCGGATGTCGGTTGCTTCGGCCGTCCATGCGAGGTGTCGATGCGGTGCGCAAACGCTCGCTCCGCGCGCTGGAGCCGACGAAGGAGGAACGCCATGAAGAGAGCTTGGGCCAGGATGAGAGCCGACAACGCCAGGGCAAATTCGAAGTCGCCCTGATTGACTTCGAGCAGAATCGCGGTGCCGAGGGTCCGTGTCTCCCCGCGGATGTTCCCGCCCAAGATCAGCGCCGCAGCCACCTCCGCGAGGGAACGCCCATACCCCACGAGGACCGCCGCCGTCACGCCGAATCGGGCCTCCCTGAGAAGGGCGATCGCGCGCTGACGGAGCGAGGGTCCACCCGAGTCGACGATCTCAATGACCTCCGGCGGGAGCTCTGCGACGGCGGAAACGGTCAGACCGGCAATCAAGGGCGTCGTGAGAAGCGTCTCCCCCAAGAGGATGGCGACAGGTGTGAAGAGGAGTCCGAGGTCCCCGAGAGGACCCTCCCGACGGAGGAGAAGGTAGAGGAGGACGCCGGCGACGATCGGTGGAAAGGCGTACAGCGCGTAGACGATCGTCCGGATCGCGCCTCGTCCGGGAAATCGCTCGAGGACTAGCAGTAAACCGAGGGGGATGCCCAGCAAGGAGCCCAGGGCCGTCGCACCAATCGTCACGGCGACGGTCAGCAAGGTGATGTTCACGAGTTCATCGAGCGGGATGGCCATCCTTCGAACTCCTTCAAATCGTGCGTCCTATGCGTTCGGGTCTCCTGCGTCCGGGTAGAAGGCCGGCTTGCCGGCGACCTGAAAGTTCTCGACGACCGCCTGCCCAGCCGCTCCCGTCAGCCACGCCGCGAACGCCAACGCACCTTCCTCGTAGGCCTTTGGGTGGACGGCGGCGTTGATCGGGATAACCCCGTACAGATTTTTCATCTGGACCAAGTCCCGGACGACCACGGTCAGGTTCCCCGTGAGCCCTTGCGCCTGCAAGAGGTTCCACGTCGCCTCGTCGGTCAAGGCGTAGCCACCGAACTCCGCTGCCACCCGCAAGGTGTTCGCTTGCCCGGAACCCGTCTCCTTGTACCACGAACCGCTCAGGAGGGACGCGTCGACGCCCGCCGAGGCCCATAGCGCGAGTTCCTTCGTATACGTCCCGCTGCCGTCGCCGCGGCTGACGAACGTGATCTCCGTTCGGTGCTCGTAGAGCAGGGCCAGAAACGCGGACGCATTTTGCGCGAGCTGTGCCGCCGACAGCGAACTGTTCCAGGTGCGAACCCCGGGACCCACGAGGACGAACCAGTTGTACATCACGGGCTTCCGCCAGAGTCCCTGTTGATCGGCAACGAACGTCAGTTCACGCGCCCGATCGTGGGTCAACAGGACATCGAGGTCTCCATCCCGGCCTTGTTGGAGAATTGCGCCGGTGCCGGCGACGACGATTCTCACCGGCATTCCCGTCTGACCCGTGTATTCCCCTTGCAATACGTCGAGCAGGCCAGTGTCCTGTGTCGTGGTCGTACTCCCTACAATCAGGACCCGGGGCCGCGGAGCCAACCAGAGGAACCAAACCGCGAGCGTCGACACAACGACGGCCGTCCCGACAGCGACGGTCATCCATTTCAAACGCGTCGTCATGACAACACGCCGCAATCGCTGACCACCTTATGAACTCGATGACTTGGCTGGCTGAACGGCCCGCGGCAAGGATTATTAGCGGCTCGCTGCATCGATGGTCAATGGTCTACCCTCGCTCGAGGAGGGAACGGCCCTCCTCCTCGAAACCGCGAGACTTTCGGTACTCGGAAGACCGATTGGTTCTTCTCCTAAGGGAAGTCGAACGGACTGGGAGCCTTCGCGCGGGGGCGCGGCACCTCGGAATGGATCCCGGCAACGGCCTGCGCCTGATCCGGAGTGCGGAGAGCGTGCTGGGCGCTGCGTTGGTCCGGGGCAAGACCGGGGGTCGCAGGGGCGGGCATACAACGCTCACGGCGAGGGGAACGAGGATCGCCCGCAAACGGGTCCGCCGAGATCCTCCGACCACCACACGATGGCGCTGCCACCTCGTCGGCTCCGTGTTGCCACGCGCTCCGGTGCTCGTTGCGGTTCCGGATGCAGGCGTCCAGGTTCTCGTCGCGTCGGCTCCGGGACCGTGGCGTTCGCAAGGTCCGCGGTACATGTCGGGGGACGAATTCGAGCTGGAGATTCCTTCTTCGGCTGTGACCCTAAGCAAATTTGGCGGGAGAAAGGCGAGAACCAGCGCTCGAAACCTTTGGACTGCGCGCGTGATCCGCGTCGGTCGGGAAGGCCGCTGGGGGATTCGGCGGATTGACTTGAAAGTCGGGGCCGCAACGCTCGTTGCGGCAATCACCGGTTCCGCGATCAGCGACCTCGGGCTCAAGAGAGGATCCACGGTGCTCGCACAAGTCAAGGCGACGGCTTTGCGCCTCCGCGCCTCAGTCCAGGGGACTTCAGGTCGACCAGTTGATCGCGAGCGACCAAGACGTGTCCGTTAATCGGATTCGGCGCAGGGCACTGCCACCGCCATTGCGCCTACGGTGGGAGGCGCCGCTCCTAGGCCGATGGCGAGATATTTCGATTCATTCGGAACAGGTTCTCGGCGTCGTACTTCGCCTTGATTTCGGCCAAGCGGGCGAAGTTCTGCCCGTACGAGGCACGGATTCGCTCCTCGCCCTCGTCCGCGGTCTGGAAGTTGATGTAATGTCCGCCGGTGGAGAACGGGCGCAGGCTTTCCCACGCGCTGCGGACCCAGGCGATATGCCGCTGGCCCGCGCCGTCTTCCGGAGGCCATCCTCCGGCGACGACCATGGCGAAGGAGGCATCCCGATTCCCCACCGCACCGTCTTGGAGACCCTTCTCGCCGATCGCTCCGGCGATGTGGAACAGGACCATTTGACATAACGGGCTGGTCTCGCGGGCTCCGTGTTCTCGGATGACCGACAACACCGCGTCGGGGAGCGTGGACAAGTACTCGGACTTCCAGTAATAGTGGTTCCCTTTGGGCTGGTTGGCGTCGAGCATGCTCTGCTGCTGGACGTACGTCTTTTCCATAATGACATCGACGATGGCGCCGCCGAACTCCTTCAACGGGGCCAGGTCCCGGTGGGCGTGCTCGAGGGATCCGGTGTGGCACGCGACGATGCCGACGATGGGCTTGCCTCGCCAGTCGGGGGGGATGAACGGCGCGGGCGGCGCGAAGCGCAGGACGAGCACGAGCGTGAGCTCTCGGGGTGCCGAAGCCGCGGTCCGTCGGTAGAGCTCCAGGATCTTCGCCGCACGATCGGCGGGCCATGCGATTAGGCCTCCGACAATCTTAGGGCCGACGGGATGCAGCCGGTAGGTGAACGACGTGACGACGCCGAAATTGCCCCCGCCCCC
>Ga0209235_1000204_pt1 | contig 28551 bp, 30 predicted proteins | sample GraSoi013_1_20cm_4_FD_185817 | JGI IMG/M metagenome (GOLD analysis project Ga0209235, IMG submission 185817) | Grasslands soil microbial communities from the Angelo Coastal Reserve, California, USA - Sample 09_25_2013_1_20cm (SPAdes) (version 2) | ecosystem: Environmental > Terrestrial > Soil >... | reverse complement strand
AATAGTCGTTGAAAGGGTGAAGGGAGTACAAGCGAGACGGGTCCTCGAAGCCAAGTCCGCAGTGAGAGTCAGAGTCTGAGTCTAGAGATCAGTCCAACTCGTTCTCGCATCAAAGACCTCCGCTCTCCTCGTGGCGGTAACGATTCACCAATATGCCGAGAGGCCATGCTTCAAACCATTCTAGGCTGACCCCGGCATGTCTAACAAAGACAGAATGAACAGCACCGATTCCCAGAAGACCCACGGACACTCCAACTTGCTGAGGTGGCTGGTCTTGGGAATCATTGTTCTTCTATCAGCTTGGAGCGCAGTCGCCTATTTTCATGTCGCCTCCCTGCAAGAATACGTTACTAACATCATCATCAAGCCCGCCGACTCTCTACTCCGCATTACACTCATCGTGACGTTCGGGGGATTCATCTCATCGATCCCGATCCTGAGAAGCCTATCACGCAAGGATAAGACTCCACAGGTTAAGGTCCAACCAATACCCCAATATCGCAGCCCACAAGTTCATCCTCTGTTCATGACCTCGAGGCCGGCCAGAGATACGAGCTTTGTTATCCGGAAAACAAAGAACAGGGGAAGGATTTCAAGAAATAGGGCTGGAGAACGACTTCCGCCTAGCCGCCCGGAGTAGATAGACGGTCTAAAGCCGGCATAATTTCTATGAGACTGGATTGCGAGTCCGATTGGGTCCTGGGAATAAGAAGCCCAGGAGGAGCGTAAGGCATTTTCCCTGAGACATTCTTGCGAGAGAGCGCATTTCGAACATTTGTTGTGCAGCAATTCTTAATGCCCTGCCAAATCATATGATTAGTCTCCCCGAGAGTGTTTGGCGTTTGTGCGGGATATTCGGTTGCGTTCTTCACGAGGGCTCTCATGCGGCCCCAATCATCCATTCCGCGCTCAAACGGCTCGAATACAGAGGCTATGACTCAGTCGGCGAAGTGACCATCGACGATGACAGACTGACTGTGAAGAAGGACAGCGGACGACTTGAGGAGGTCCACGCAAAGTACAACCTTGACGACCTTCCGGGACCAGTTGGGGTGGGTCATACCCGATGGGCGACGCATGGAAGACCCGTCTACGAAAACTCTCACCCTCTAGTTGACTGCAAATCACGAATAGCCGTAGTTCACAACGGAATCATCGAAAACTATCTAGAAATCAAGAAGGAACTCGAAGCAAAAGGCCACAAGTTCCAGTCGAGAACCGACACCGAGGTGGTCCCCCACTTGGTAGAGGACTACCTATCCCACGGGATGAGCCTAGAAGACGCGTTCCGGAAGACTGTGAACCGTCTTGAGGGAGCCTACGCGATCGTTCTCACAAGTGCCGAGCAGCCAAAGACAATTCTCTGCGCGCGTCAGGAGAGCCCTCTCGTCCTGGGGATTGGAGAGGGTGAATACTACTGCGCATCAGACTTTGCGGCTTTTCTCCCGCTAACCCGGAGAGCCGTACTTCTCGACGAGGGCGAAATGGCCGTACTGGATCCAAAAGGAGTGAAGATTCTCAAGCTGAAAAATGCCGCCCCAGTGAAACGTGAAGCGATCACAATTACTTGGGACCCAGAGTCTGCAAAGAAGCAAGGCTTCCGGCACTTCATGCTGAAAGAAATACACGAACAAGCACAAGCACTCCGTGATGCTCTACGAACAGAGCAGGTGTACTACGACCAATTCTCCCGAAAGATCATCGACGCTGACGAGGTCTTCATCGTAGCCTGCGGCACATCTTATCACGCGGGACTCGTCGGAAGCATAGCTCTCGCCAAGATAGCCGGGATCAACGCCCGAGCAGTAATCGCAAGCGAATTCTCCGAGGAAGCCCTGGATCTGGTGACCTCGAAGACGGTCATCCTCGCTATCAGCCAGTCCGGTGAGACCATGGACACTCTCAACGCCGTTCGAGACGCCAAAGCGAAAGGCGCGACCGTCCTGAGCGTGCTGAACGTCTTGGGCTCTACCTTGATGCGGCTATCCACAGTCTACATTGACCAGAACGCCGGGCCAGAAGTCGGTGTCGCCTCAACAAAGGCATTCACCAGCCAGATCGCGGTACTACTGCGACTCGCGGCAACGATCGGTCGAAAGAAAGGCGAAGTATCTGCAAAAGAGATCAGCGAACTAGAACAAGCCCTCCACAGAACCCCTGCACTCATCCAAAACATACTGAACACGAGCATCGAAGAAGTCAAGAAGATAGCCGAGGAATGCGACAATGCATCAAGTATTTGCTTCCTGGGACGAGGAATCAACGTCCCAACCGCGCTCGAAGGCCGTCTCAAACTCCTGGAACTCAGCTACGTTCCGGCAATCGCATATCCAGCGGGCGAAAGCAAACATGGATTCATCGCACTCATCGAAGAAGGATTTCCAGTAATCTTCGTAGCACCCAATGACGACACCCACAAACGTATTGTTGGAAACATAATGGAGATGAAAGCTCGCGGAGCACGAATAATATCGATAATTGAGGAAGGAGACGAGGAGATTAGGAACCTCTCAGATCGGGTCATTGAAATCTCAGAGTCTCTGCCCTCGCTCGTAACTCCACTCGTGTATGTGGTGCCATTGCAGCTGTTGGCATACTACCTATCGGTGCTCAAGGGGCACGATCCCGACTATCCTCGCAACCTAGCCAAGAGCGTTACCGTCGAATAGGACAAAACCCTCCTTGTCCAAGAGGTCTTCTGCCGAGCAGAAATTATTGGAGTCTAGACTCGAAAGGGCCTTAGACGAGGCGTGGTCGAAGGTCAATATCGCCCTCGATAAGGCATCCAAGCCTTCAGCTAATTTCGCCATGGAAATCTGGTTCGCAGCAGAAGCCCTAGAGTACACCAGCCTCCTGTTCAACCTGGCGCACGGTTTAGAAGACCTGCAACCCATTGTCAAGCCTCGAAGACACGAGGCGGCCCTAGTCCTCATCAAGGATTCAATCGATCTTCTGAAGCGAGCGCGTGAAGGACGACAAAAGTCCGAAACAGATGCCTATGTCAACCTTAGAACAGCCGCAGACTATCTCAAGACTGCTCACTTGGACCAAGTCAAGAAATTTACAAAGAAACAGGATAGCGTTTAACTAGAGCCTTGGTCCCGGCGAAAAGCTCTCGCAGGGTCTCTGCGTGTTTCGCTCGATCACCTGTCTCGCCGGCGGCGTAGGGGCCGCTCGCTTTCTAGACGGCCTCGCGAAAATATTTCCTGCAGAAAGGACAATTGTCATTGTAAACACAGGGGATGATCTCCAATACCTAGGATGCCATGTGAGTCCCGACCTGGACATAGTAACGTACACTCTCGCAGGAATCGTGGACAAGGCGAAAGGATGGGGCATCGAAGGAGACACATTCGGCTGCATGGACCAGCTGGGAAAATACTCAGCGGAGACGTGGTTCAGGATTGGAGACAGAGACTTTGCAACCCACCTTCTGCGCACGGCATATCTCCAGCAAGGCTTCAACCTGTCCGAGGTAACGGATAAGATCAGAAGCTCTCTCGGAGTAAAAGTGAAAATCCTACCCATGACGGATCAAATGGTTGCGACGAAGATCAAGACCCCTCATGGTGTACTAGAATTCCAAGAATACTTCGTCAAGAGAAAATTCCAGGACAGAGTCGAAGATGTGACGTACGAAGGAGCAGCACACGCTACACCTGCGCCTGGTGTGATCCCGGCGATTGAGAAGACGGACCTCATCATTCTGTGTCCTAGCAATCCGATCTTGAGCATAGGACCAATTCTGGCAATCCCTGAGATACGCAACAGCATTGCGAAGACCCGGGCGAAGATTGTGGGGATCAGCCCTATCGTGGGAGGGAAAGCTGTCAAGGGGCCGCTGGACCAGATGATGGAGAGCCTGAGGTTGGAAGTCTCCCCTTTTGGCGTCGCCCAGCTATACAGAGGGCTGATGAGAGGATACGTTATTGACGATGTGGATCGAGCGATTATCCCTAAGATCACGAGTCTCGGCATGAGAGTTATCGCGACAAATACTGTAATGGATTCCGACGAAGCCAAGTCCAAACTGGCAGAAAACACGTTGAAGTTTGCTGAGACGATATCATGACTCAGAACTGGGCAGTAATCCCCGTAAAGGGTCTCACGGAAAGTAAGACGCGACTTTCAACCTATCTTCAAGGGGATAAGAGGAGGATTCTCGTAGAGGCGTTATTGGATGATGTTCTGTCATCCACTATTCGATCAAGAGTATACGGAACAATCATGGTAATTTCTCCTGACGAGAACGTTGCTAGCAGAATACGACCGCCAGAGGTCTCATTCCTCAAACAAACCGGGATCGGTCTGAATCGGGCAGTAGAACAGGCAAATAGAGTGGCGACGCTGGGGCATGCGAGATCCCTCACCACGGTCCTAGCTGATATTCCGTTGGTCGATCCTGGGGATTTCAAGGAAATTGTTGGTCTAGGCTCTCCTGGTAGGAGGGTCGTAATGGCGCCATCAATGAAAGGAGGAACGAACGTAATGCTGACTTCACCACCAGGAGCTATTTCTTCCAGCTATGGAAGATGGAGCTACTCCAAACATCTCCGTCGAGCACAAGCGGACAGGCTCAATGCCTATTCGATATCCAACGGTCACGTCTCCTTCGATATTGACACTATGTCCGATTTGACAGAACTCAGGCGGCTCGATCCTGAAGGCAAAACGGCCTCAGGAAGAGCGGCAGAAATGTTGAAACTAGTTGTGACGCCCCAAAGAATACGCTAGAGATGAAAGCGATGCCTACTCACTATTGAGTAGTAACGCTTTTATGAGTAGATTCTTCTGCGCGCTTCATGGCGGTCTCGCGAAACTCACTAAGACCCACCGCTGTCCTGGCAGGCAGTGCTACGTTCGGGGCTCTTGCTTCGCTCATAACACTCGCCGCTCCACCGGCATTGCAGCCACCATTTCCGATCCTGTTTTACCTGAAGTTCGACGTGTCCGAGGTCGTTGATCTTAGTTCGTTTATGATCTTTGGTCCCACCGCCGGTTTGCTGACCGCGCTGATTCATGTTACGATACTTGGGACTGTAGCGGGAGGTGCGGGTAGCGGCCCGTTCTTCGGTCCTAGCTTGAAGTTTCTAGGAGTTCTCTCGACGTACCTTGGGCTATTCTTGGCGTCGCGAATTGGAAAACAGAGTCTACTGAGAACTAGTTTGACGATGACAACCTTAGCTCTCGTTAGTCGAGTAGCTATCATGACTGTAGCGAATTATTTCTACGTCGTGTATCTTGCCCAGACGATCTTCGGAATAGACTACACTGGTTTCGCCCAATTTGTCCTGAGCCAATCAGGCATCAACCTCACAGGCTCCGGATTGATTATCTACATCCTCGGACTAACCGCGATCTACAACGCCGTGCACGTAGTCTTCTCTGTGGTTGTATCACTACTTCTAGTAAACACCCTAATGAAGAGAGCGCCGAACCTGCTTCAATCGAGGGCTTGGATCACAAGGGTTCTCAGTTCGGCATCACGATAAGCTATCTTACCCTCGCAACCAGGGCGGGGTTCGTCCTCGCGTTCTTCGACCTGGACCTACGGTCTATCAGATCCTCCTCCTCAGCCCCCGTTCCTATTAGGCCGACAGGAATGCCTGTCTCTCGTTCTATCTTCGAGACGAAGTCCTGTCCTTCCTTCGGAAGGTCTGAATAGTCGCGGATTCCCTTGGTTTTGGGAAATAGAACATCGAGCTTTGTGAGGGCGATCTGCGTAGCCCCATTGAGTTGGACAGCCCGCTTGGCAAGTTTGAAGTCGAACGGGGCCGCTCTTCTTTCGCGCCCAGTTACTGTGCCATGTTCCATCCAACCTCGTCTCAGAACCTCTTCCCTGTCCAACTGTCCTTCGAGAGGTCCTTCGCCTACTCGGGTGACGTAGGCCTTGAAGATTATCATTACATCGTCAACATCTGTCGGACCGATTCCCACATCTGAACATGCCTGGGACGCGGTCACGTCTTTAGACGTAACATATGGGTAGGTCCCGTGGTACAGGCTCAGGAATGTTCCTTGAGTCCCTTCAACCATAACATTACGACCCTTCGATAGTGCTCTGTGAATCTCTGCCACCGTGTCGGCGACATAGGGCTTCAAGCTTGTCTCTTGTCTGGCCAATTTCACCAAACGCAATGCTCGTTCCGCATTGCAGGCTCCTACGCCGCTCTTGGTTGAGCCGATCTTGTTCGAGAGGTGTTCGGATTCGCACTCCTGAGTCTTGTGCCTCTCCTCGAGCATTGCGCATTGATAGTCGACGCTGGTCCTATTCTCAGAGTTAGTTTCTTTGATCTCGTTTAGGAGTATCGCGGTCTCTATAGGCACACCGGGGCCGATCATCAGGCGTGTCGAGCGATTTACGAACCCACTTGGTATGAGTCTAAGATGGTACTCTCTACCGTCATGGAAGACGGTGTGGCCCGCGTTCGGTCCGTTTCCTCCTCTGACGCATATGTCGGGTTTGTCCTTCAGGGCTAGGTAGGCGGCTATCTTGCCTCTAGGGGACGATTTGCCTCGTCTTTCCCTTCGTCCCCAAAGAAACCCCCGACGATTACAGTACAGGGCAATTGGATTTCCGAGAGGGATGGAACGGAGGCTGAATAAGACTTTGGAAGTGGTTTTTTTCTCAAATAGGGACTAGAGAGAGTAATGACTCCCGGCTATAGTTAGCTGGTAGAAGAAACCCGCCCGTCCGATGGGGAGTCTCCTTACGGATCGTGGGAATGCTCGTAGCCTGGGACTGGATGCGGCAAATACGGGAAGGCGGATAGGAAGGGACTTGTGTTGGGTGGTTGTATTGGGTTTGAATCTACTCCGTCTCCCACAAGAGCTGCTGCGCCATCGGGACTGAAGCTTGGATCGACTAGCGGAAGTGTCACTCCTGCGATTGCTCGAACTTCGATGTCGATTACGTCGTCTCCTACTCGACGTCCATTGGGGAATCCTGCGGCATCTCCAGCTATGAGTCCCAGCCGATTCGGGCTCGTGTTGGGCGGTACTGCCATGTTAAGGCGCAGATAGTCTGCTTGGACACTCCCTGTGAAGTTTTGGAAGCCGGGGATTATTCCTGAAGGTATGCCTGTTAAGAGGATGGCAACGAGGTCTGCTCTAGGCTTACTGTATCCCGCTAGATTGGGGAAGACTCCTGGGTAAAGGATCGGTAGAAGCCTCTGGAGTTCTGGATTCTGGTAGTATTGCACGAATTGAGAATCAAACCGTGGATTTACAGTGTTCCAGACGTCCTTCTTCCCGAGGGGTATGATTACCTCGTTGATGAGTGGCATACCAAGTCGAGATACCTGTGTGAACGGTCCGGTTTGGATGCCTGGAGATGTATCGTCGTCAAACTGGCCGTTGTCATCGTCATCTCCGCCCCTAGGTAGAATTGTTGCTTTCCTCCGGCTTGCAGAGGCCCATATTCCGACGACTGAATTCTTATTCAATGGATCGGTTGGAATGGAACCATCTGCTGTCAACTGTTTCTTGGAAACTTGTAGCGCGATTGTATGAACGCTGAACCCCTTGGTTGTGTCTACTCCCGGTGCCGCTGGGGTAGGGATGAGGTGCAGGTTCTGGAACGGTCTGAGAGTTGCTAGGTCAAAGATGGACCCTAAGTCTACGAAGAATGCTTCGTCTCTCTGGCCAGCGAAGACAATTGAGCCGTCGCTCAGATTGTTTATTGCTGCGTTCGCCAGCTGGGTATAGTTCGGTGTCGATCTTGGGCCAATGTTGACGGGTGGTGTCGACAAATTCGTGCCCAACACAGTCGGAGTGCCTCTTCGTCTAGGTCCAAGGAGTTTGGCAACTGAATAGGACTGTTTGACATTCCATGAGGAGTCTGTTAGAGAACTGATCGGCCCAGTGTTGTAGAGGAAGGTGTTAGGGTTGCCGATTTTCGTCTTGAATTTGAACTGATAGGTCACATTCTCAATCCCGTCCCCATCGTTGTCAATCATTATCTCGTAAAGTACGTCGTCTCCGAATGTGTTGAAGTTCGGCCCACCGGCTGGTTCCTCTAGTGGAATGTAGTTGGCGAGGATTGTGACCGTGTCGGGTTTGTCTGGGCTGACGAACGCGTATAGGTCAGTATTGTCTGCAACTGGATCCTTAGAGATTTTGGGAGCTTCTCGATGAGATGTCACGAATCTATTCTCCTGAGCTCATCTTCTCCGCGATAAGCGCGGCGAGACTGGAGTCCTTTGTCTTGATAATGGTCTGCCCATTCATGACTGTGACCTGGTCGCCTGCTACTGTAGCCACGATTGGCTCCGAACTATCGTTAATCGGCGGTGTCTTTTTCGTAGGCTGTGATTCAAGCAGAGGGATCTTGCCCATCAGAGCTGTCGCTCCAGCCGCAACGGCCGCGACCCCTACTCCGTACTTCAGAAATTCTCTTCGGGAAACCTTCTTGTTCGAGCTACCCTCAGACTCTTGATCTACCTTCTCTTCGGCTGTCATTAGATTCTGGCGGACGTTGTCTGGAATTGCACTTAACGGTTTTTCCAGATTTCGCCGGATTCTTTCCAGATTCTACCGTGAGATTGATTGTGCTTTTGTTGCTTAGCCGAGCGCTACTTCCATGTGACTCGAAGTAGGTTCGATAGGGCCAATGCTTCTCCAATGTTGACCAGTAGCATGTACAACGATGCTTGGTCCACTAAGGCCGTCGCAGAGCTGACGTTGACGTTTTGAAAGAGGAATAGCCAGAACACTAGTATCGAGAGGTTTAGGATGACGAAGAAACTTCCGAAGAGCACCAGTCCTAAAGTGAAAGAGGACTTTATCTTTCGATAAGTTCCGACGTAAATTGCGAGAAGCGCGAGCGTCATTGCAATATTCACGAATGCAACGGCAGCGCTTGCCCACAATGCGAAGGACAATTCTTTCGAGTTACTCCTTAGCCGTTTCGTTTATCTTTCTTGTTCCAATTCTACTCCAAATCTCATCGAGGATCGGGAGTGCTTCCTCCATCTTTGTCGTCAAGAATAGAACCGCGCCATAGCTCCCCTTGTTAGTGAGAGAAACCAGCCCATTCTCCTCTAGAATTCGAATGTGATGCTGGATTGTCTTGTAGTCCACTCGAAGAGTTTCTGCCAGCTGATTTGCGTTTGAGGGACGATTTTGTAGAGTTTTGATTATTTCGGCCCTGTTTGGTCCCCCTCGAGTGCCACCGAGCAAATACCAGAGCAACCGCCTAAGATGTTTCTCCTCATTTGATGAGCCGGATTTTACGTTTCTGATGCCTGCGATCAGAACTGTAGTTCTGCGCAAGACTTCCGACAGTTTGAGGGACAGCGGTGGAATTCGTATCATTGATATTATTCTCGGACGGATTGGTTGGACTCTGACTAGAGTCCTTCCCTTCTGATTTGCGTTGTTATAATGGTTCCCGGCAGGCTGTGTGAGAAATAGCGGGCACTTGGCCACGATTCCCTAATATCGCTGTAGAGGGAGTGAGCTTGGGCGGGCTCTTCTCATTGATGTCAGCCCGCCCTGTCGTTCGTCATTGCGTTGGCTGAGAACGCTCAGGCATATTTCAGCGGAAATTCATCATTCATCATCGTCCGCGTCAATCGGGTAATTTAACGTGTGTGGACAAGGGAGAGTCGACCCTGGAATGAGATTTGATCAGATTCTTGCCTTCCCGCACAATCCGCAAAATACACCACCGGGATCTATTTGGCCTCCGCAGTAGGAGCATTTTGTCTCCTCCGTGATAGAATGTACCGCGACCACATCGTCCTTCTCATACCTCCTCGCGTACCACATTGCGCCCTCGATCAGTATTATCATGGGTATGAAGAGTGCGATGTCAGCTAGTGGTCCTCCATCCGGGGAGGCTAGTGCTGTGCCGATCAGGGTGACAGCCCAGACATATTTTCGGTTCTTCCTCAAAGCGCTCGTTCCTATGACGTGAAGCTTCACCAACAGGACAAAGATGACAGGTACGGTAAACGCGAGTCCCGTGGCTACGAGAATGAAGAAGATCAGGTTGTAGAAGTCGTCCGCATAGACGTAAGGGGAAAAACCAACAAAACCGTAGAATGATAGCGAGAAGATGAAAACAAAAGGTAGTAACACAAAGAATGCAAAGAGCGCGCCCCCGACAAAAAGAACAGAGAATGCGGCTACAAATGGATAAAGGGACTGACGCTCACTCGGTTTTATCGCAGGGTCTATGAATTTGTAAATCTCGTAGGCCAAGACTGGAACGCTGGTCGCGAAACCGAACACGGCTGCTCCGACCACAATTATTTCTAAAGGAGCAGTAACGGTGCCTCCGATTAGAAAATACTGGGAAGGCAACAACCTCTCCCTGATCCCAAGAAGGACAGCAGTGATCAGAGGTCGGTAGATCTGCAGTGGATTCTGAAGGACTGACGCCGGGTCAGCGGGAAAGACTAGGAAAAATAGGGTCGAGACTACGAAAGCGTAAATCCAGATTCTGATCCGGCGCGAAAGCTCGTTAACATGATCCCATAATGGAAGAATCTTGTCGCCCTCTGCCTCATCAGACAAGGATCGGATTTGGTCTCCTACGAGCACCGTCGGCTCTCGATGGCCTGTTAAGATATCTTATGCCGCTACCATTCGCCACAGATAGAACGCTCCCACCGGTAAGATTTTGGGCGTAGGGCTAGTCGTCGGATTCGTCGGGTTGGGACTACTTTTGTGCCAATCTCACGATTTCATCGGAGATTTCTTGGCGGGTCTTTCCCTGAGTGCTAATACCGAGCTTTTGTGCCGTATCGATGAGCGAGTCCGGGGTTGACGCAGTCGTCGAAGTACTCGACGGAGGCTGCATCAGGCCTTTCGAGGCGTCATCGAACTCCTTTCGAGCTTTGCCTATTGACCTCGCCAGCTCTGGAATCTTCTGGGGACCCCAGATTAGAATCACCGCTAGCACGCCTAGGATCAGGAGGATCTGAAACGGATCGCCGAGGGCCATATTATTTCCTTGCTATCCCAGAAACGGTTCCCAGCTTTAACTGTTTACCATAATCCTTACCAATTGTTCAGTCGAGCCGCGAAAGCTTATGCATCGCTCGAATTTCTCGAAGGGAAGGTCGTCAACTGCTGAAAATTGTCGTCTGCGTGCGGCGCGTCCCGGACACGGCAACCCGCATCAGGATAGCTTCCGATGGGAAGTCAATCGACACGTCTGATGCAGAGTTCGTAATCAACCCTTACGAAGAGTATGCCCTCGAGCAGGCGGTCCAGCTCAAGGAGAAACATGGGGGCGAAGTCATTGTGATCACGTTGGGTCCAGAGAAGACGACTCAGGTGATAATGAAGGCACTAGCACTCGGTGCTGACAAGGCGATTCATCTCAAGCTGGACAAGGTTCCGGATGATCCTGGCTCAATTGCGAAGGCGCTTGCTAACGAGCTGAAGGGGTTGGAATTTGATATCCTTCTCTTTGGAAAGAAAGGCGTCGACGATGACAACCAGCAGGTCGGCCAGATGGTCGCAGAACTGTTGGGGATTCCTTGCATTACCCAGATTGTCAAGCTAGAAGTGTCTGACGGAAAGGGAGTTGCGCATCGAGAAGTAGAGGGAGGATCGATAACGGTCGAAACGACCCTTCCCGCGGCGTTCACTGCAGAAAAGGATCTGACTGTTCCACGGTACGCGTCGCTTCGGGAACTTGTAGCTGCAAGAAAAAAGCCGATCATGGTCAAGGACATCCAGCTGCCGCCATCATCTCTTGAAATTGTCTCTGTCCAATATCCTCCGCCCCACCCTGCTGGCAGGATTGTGGGAAAGGGAGTTGACGCCGTTCCAGTACTGGTGAAGCTCTTGCATGAGGAAGCAAAGGTGATCTAAAACTGACAGGAGAGGTTCTAGTTCTCGCAGAGTCTTCGGGAGCTGCATTCCGTAAAGCTACCTTCGAAGCGGTCACCGAAGGAAGAAGACTAGCGGATCTTCTCAACGTGAGAGAGTATGCCCTGGCGATTGGAAATAATCTGAAGGATCACGTCAGTGAGCTAGGAAAGTACGGAGCTGACAATGTCATTTTGGCAGATGAACCTTCACTGGCTCTATATCATCCCGATTACTACCGACAGATAGCGTTACAAGCAATCAAGAAGCTAAATCCTAGCATTATCCTCGCCGCTGCCACGTCTACTGGAAAGGACCTAGCACCCCGATTGGCGATTCACCTAGATACTGCTGTTGCGAGCGAGTGCACTCAGTTGGAGCTGGAAAACGGGAAGCTCATAGCCACTCGGCCGGCTTTCGCGGGCAAAGTTTTGCTTAGAGTCAAGGTCAACAGCTCGCCCAGCATCGCCACTCTCCGGCCAAATGTTTTCACAGCCAAACAAGTCGTTTCTGGAAAGAAACCGACAGTCGAGCAAATACAGTTCGACCGACCGGATTCTAAGATGGTTGTGAAGGAGTTCGTAACTCAAGGGGCCAAGAAGCTTGATCTCACAGAGGCCAGCGTCATCGTTTCGGGTGGCCGGGGAATGGGTGGGCCACAGAACTACACGATTCTCGAGGACCTAGCTGCGGTTATGGGAGGGGTTGTCGGAGCATCGAGAGCCTCTGTGGACGCCGGATGGAGGCCTCACTCTGACCAGGTCGGGCAGACAGGGCGCACCGTTTCTCCAACTCTATACATTGCCTGCGGAATCTCAGGCGCGATTCAACACCGCGTAGGAATGATCAATTCAAAAGTGATTGTCGCGATCAATAAGGATCCTGAAGCGCCTATCTTCGGATTTGCAGACTACGGCATAGTGGGCGACGTATTCGAAGTAGTCCCAGCCCTCACGCGAGAAATGAAAGCATTCTACGGAAAGATATGAGGTAGCGAGCTCTCATTCCATGTTGGACTTGAGAAACCGGCCTATTTCCTGACTCAGCGGGCTTCTCGACACATCAATGACGGGCATCTCCATGTTACCGGCCTTCACGTTGTGGCTGAAATCAGACATGGGTGCAAAGCTGATCGAGGCAATGTAGAGTTCACCCTTCGCATATTCTTCCGGCATCTCTGGTGGGGGAATTGGTTGAGAGACGAAAACGACTCCCTCGCACCAATTGAGAAGTATGGGTTGCCCCATTTTCATGATGATGGCAAGAGAGTTAACAAGCTGCTGAGGATTATCATATTTTACGAGTTCGCGGACGACGACTCGTTTCAGAGGTTCATGGGCTATTTCTACCGTTGACGATTCAACTTCTTCACGGGGAGGTCTGCGAGTGGCCTATTTGTTGGTTAAGAGGATTTGGGATACCTAGCCGAGCCTGAAGGTGACTCCTTTTCCGCCCGAAGGATACTTCCAAATGATCGCGCCGGCACCGAGCTTCTGGCACACGATCAGACATGCGCCCGTTTCCATGCATCCTTCTGTATTGTAGTTCAGCTTCTCCTTCCAAGTGTAGACTTCGGCTGGGCAGATGTAGAGGCAGGGTTTTGATTCGCACTGATTGCATTTGTCCGTATCGACCAAGATGAACGGTTCGGCGTCCTTGGTGAAACCTACGACTGCTAGTCTCTTGTCGAGCGTAAGTGATTCTTCTTCAGACATTGTTAGAACGTCCTCGCCCCGCCGATCAAGTCACGTATTAACGTGAATAGTGAGACTCGGCCTTTCGCCTGCAACCTCAATTCCTTCGAGATCTTCTTCTTTCCCGTGCCATCGACTCGATAAACTGCCTCGGCAGCTGAGCAGACCAGTTCTGGATATATGGTGTACAGTCGCCGGTTTCTAAGGTACGCTGGGACGCGGTGGAAAGTGTACATGTCTTTGAGAGCAGGATCTTCGTGTAGCTTCTTTTCGAATGCTTTCAGCGAGTTCGCTGAATAGTCTTTCTTCTTTCTGGCCTCTAGAATGGTTTGGGCCGCCGCTACTCCAGCTTGAATGGCCATGTCCACTCCTCGGAACGTGTATCCGTTGTTGAGGAGGTGGCCTGCGGCGTCTCCGGCAACGACCATGCCGTCGGTGTATGGGCGGCTCAGCATCTTAGGGCCGGCTTCAGGGATCATGTGTGCGTCATATTCGACGGTTTTCCCGCCTTTGATGAACCGCTGCAGCTTCGGGTGTTGTCTGAGCTTATCCATGAAGCTGTAGGATTGGGTCTTATGTGATGAAATGTCATCCCCTCCTACAACCATGCCAAGCGCGAGGCTGTCTTGGTTTGTGTAGAGGAAGCCTCCGCCTCGGAGGCCTCCTGAGCATGCTCCGATAAACACGTGGGCCGCTCCTTCGCCAGGGTCGAGTCCCAGTCTTTCCTCAATCTTTTCGCTCGGCAGCTCGACGACGTCTTTTGTTCCCATCGAGATCTGGCTCGGTTCTAGAATTGATGTGAGTCCTGCTCTCCTCGCCAGCCCGGTTGTTGTTCCATCGCAGGCAATCACGGCGTCGGTTGGAATCCTGTCTTGGCCGGCTACGATTCCTCTTACACGACCGCTGTCAATGATCAGATCGTCGACTCTACTTTCGGTAATGAGAGATGCTCCCGCTTTTTCGGCTTGCTCGGCTAGCCACTTGTCGAACTTCGCTCGCTTCGCGGTGAAACTGCCCTCTGGATCCTTGGACTCGAATTCGAGGGAGAGCGATTTGTCAGGGGTCATGAATGTGACGCCCTCCTTTCGGACGAATCGTTCGATGGGAGCGTCTTTCCAGGTGTCGCCGAGGAGGCTCTTTAGGGCGTACGAGTATATTCTTCCACCAAAGACGTTTTTCGATCCCGGAAAAATCCCTCGTTCTACGAGTAGAACCTGGACTCCCTCCCTGGCGAGGGTGAGTGCTGCCGCGCTTCCAGCCGGACCCGCTCCTACAACAGCGACTTCGAAGCCTTCAAGTGACATTGGTTGCTGCTTCGAGGTCACGTTGAAGCTTATTTCAGTTTGAGTCTATGCTTTAGTTCATGATACGCCTAACAGCCGTCTAGGTTCAGGTAGCTGGGCGGGCTGCAACGGGCAAGCTGAGTGAGAGTCCGTTAGCGAGGCTTCTCCTGCTCCCATCTCTGCCGCAGGATCTCTTTGATTAGCTCCACGGCTCGCTTAATCTGCCTTTGCATGGCCATCGGGTCATATCCTACAGGAGGTTTCGTATCCAGATAACGCCTGTACATGTCAAAGTCGAGAAACTTCTTGCTGCTCTCGAAAATGTTCATCAGTGCCGGGCTATCCATGGTCTCCAAGTCTGAACGGCGACAATGGTAGAAACCATTCTCCCGTACGAACGTAATCTTTTCATTTCCGAACGAATCATTGTAAACATCTTCCCAGAGGTTTCGATCGACCTCACTTTCCTCAACAAGGCCTTTCACGATCTTTGATTGGTATTCTTCGAATAGTCTGTTTGCCTGAGGCTCAGGAATCTCAAGAGCCTTGGAGACTTCCTGAGAAGACAATCCTTTCTTTCTCAGATAGTAGCAGGCCTCTTCTAGATACGGAAGTGCTTCCGTATCGATGTCGCTCACTCCTACCCCTCCTCGACTGAAGGAAAGGGAGGTTCAGATGAATAATAAGTTGAACTCGTATGAACTTAGCCTAATGACCGGCGCGCTTTGACAGTTGCAAGAGTCAGGCAGCCATCTTGGGCATACTGCTCTTGAAATATCTTCGACATTTCCGACACTGCAGCCGGCCCTCCGAGATAGGTTTGAGAGGGGTTTCACAGAAAGGGCATATGTCGAGTCGTGCGAGACTGCTCGATCCCTCAATGTCCTCCAACATCGGCTTGGAACCGAGGCGACCAGTTAGGGATCCATTGTGTCTTTTCCCGTAGAAGGCAAGCATAACTGCCGCGATGACTGCTGCAGAGATGCCGATAGCTATCTCTGGCCAAATCGTTGCCCAGACGTCTGACACGTAGGATTGCATGAAGGGATTATGGGTATATTCGAGATACAACCAAAGAGCTAGCAGTAGGTTAGCCGCTGACTGTATCACTAACAAAGGACCGTACCTTGAGCCAAGTAGCGAAGGCAGTCTTGTCGATCTCATCTTAGTTTCCCAGGATAATTGAGTAGTATACCCAGGGATACTTCGCTAGTTCTGAAAAATAAGGCTACCTGAAAAATGGAGTCTCCACTTGAGACTTGCTGTGGAGGGCTCCCACTGTATGTCGGAACGGAGTGTTCGGGCCGGCTTTAGTGTTTGAACTAGCCGTAAGCCTCGTATTCGGTGCCCAGGAGGCTTACTGCTATCTTCTGGACCATTATCTCGTCCGTGCCTTCGTAGATCCTACAGACCCTGGTGTCGACCAAGTGTCTGGGAGCTCTGGTCTCGAAACTGTAGCCGCTGGAGCCAAGGATTTGCACTGAACGGTCCGCAGCGTCAAATGAAGCGTTTGATGCGAAGTACTTTGCCTTGGCAATCATCACGTCAGTGTAATCTCGCAGGTCCTTATCCTCTGGATCAGAGTCGCTCTTCTGTTTCAGAAGCGCTGCTTTGTACACCAAGTTCTTCGCCGCCTCCAGATTGGTTGACATTTCTCCAATGTGCCGCTGTACTAACTGGTGTTTTGCTATTGGTTTTCCATGCTGGATGCGTTGTTTTGCGAACGCGACCGCCTCGTTGATGCAGTCCTCAATGACTCCCAGACATCCGGCCGCCACGCTTAGCCTGCCACTCATCAATCCCGAATAGGCGATGCTCAGCCCTTTGCCCACGGGTCCCATGAGGTTCTCTCTGGGGACTTTGCAATTGTCCAAGAAGATGGACCCAGTGTCCGAAGTGGGCATTCCAAGCTTGTGTTTCTGTTGCTGACTCGAGTATCCTTCGAAATTCTTCTCAACAATGAAAGCACACATGCCCTCCCGCTTACCCTTCGGATACGCGAAAATGACGGCCACATCAGCTATGCTGCCGTTTGAAATCCACGCCTTACTCCCATTCAGAACGAAATAGTTTCCTTTTTCCTCAAATGTCGTGCGAAGAGATGTAGGATCACTGCCCGCAGTTGGCTCTGTGAGCCCAAAACACATAACCTTCTCCCCTCGAGTCGCTGGAGGAAGGTAGCGCTGCTTCTGCTCCTCGCTCGCCCATTTCTGTACAGTTACTTGTCCCAGAGAGACGTGGCCGGAGAGGAACGTTCGGACCCCTGTTCCTTCTTGACCGATCCTTTCCAGAGCTAGGGCGTAGGTTAGAACATCTGCCCCCTGGCCTTCGCCATATCGCCTTGAGATCGGCAATCCTAGCAGTTGTGCTTTCTTGAATATTGGTGCTAGGTGATCATTGAACTTTCCGGCTAGGTAGGCTTCGTCCTCTAATGGTCGAAGTTCCCTACAGGCTCGGTCAACTTCATCCAAAACAAACCGTTGCTCATCGGATACGTCGAAGTTCATACGTGAGAGATCTGCGAATCCAGAATCAACAATGGTCTTCATGTGACGTTTCCACTCTATCTAGACTTTCTAGCTCCACTTTTTCTGGAAAAGTTATATCATTGGGTTCTTAGCCATTTGCCCGAGGCCAATAGTTGCCTATTCAAGTTGAGGAAGAAGACATTCCCTTCTTCGCTGAGGTAATAGCGGGCGGACGAATCACTATACCAGAAGAGATTAGGAAAATCTTTGGCGTGAAAGACGGAGATCACGTTATGTGTCGCGTGAGGCTCGTAAAGAGGGCCGAGGACGTAAAGTAGAATCCCAAACTGATTTCCCTCGTCTCGCCTTTCGTGTTCTGACAATCTTAAATAACCTCAGAGCCCCCGATCCATTCTGGCACCCCAGTTGACACTGGACGTCTCCGATCCAACCGAGGTCGTAGACGGCTTTCGAAACAGGTCAATTCTAGTCATTGGGGACCTCATTGTCGACCGATACGTTCACTCTCAGGGTAGAAAGCTATCCCGCGAAGCCCCTGTGCCAGTTGCCGATTTCCTCTCCGAAGAGCTTCTCCTCGGTGGAGCAGCCAACCTGACCAACAATCTCGTGGCCCTAGGCGCAAAGGTCAAGGTGCTCGGGGTCGTTGGAAAGGACGAGGCGGGACGCTGGATTGAAGAGGAGCTTCGCCGCAAAGGAGTAGACGTCTCGGGGATCGTGGTGAACGATAGGCCTACCAGCCTAAAGACCCGGTTTATTCTGAACCATCGACAATACCTTAGAATCGACAAAGAGTACCGCTCCGACGTGGAGCCTCACATCACGAGGCAGTTTCTGCAACCCCTGAAGGACCTGGTCAGCGGTGCCGACGGAGTCGTGTTCTCCGACTATGACAAAGGCGTGATAACGCCTGAACTGATAAGCAATGTCGTAGAGGAGTGCAGGGTTCAGAACAAGAAGGTCTTGGCTCAGCCCAAGGTACGTCACTATCTCGACTATATCGGGGTCACGATGGTCAAGTCAAATGCTCGTGAAGGGAGCATTGCAACCGGTGTCTCGATGGTGAATGATACCTCGCTTCGTAATATGGGGCACAATCTGATGACGCGGCTCGAATGCGAGAGTCTTCTTCTGACCCGCAGTGAGCATGGAATGATTCTCTTCGAGAAGAAGAACATCACCAGCTTCCCACCGTTCAAGGGTCCCAAGCCGGGATTCAACGCGGTGGGTGTGCGAGACTGCCAGACCGCAGTTCTCGCAATGTCCCTGGCAGCTGGGGCCTCTGTCCGAGAGGCTGTTCTGCTTGCGGGTCTCGCGGCTGCCCAGCAGGCAGACAAGATCGGTACTGTCGTGGTAGATCTGAACGATCTTCGATCTCAAGCTAGCACAACTCTGGAGCTTGCAGAGCATGTAGTTCAGGTCCCGGTCCACTAGTGATGGAACAGGCCCAAATCCCCATTGGCATGCTCCTCCAGAAAGCAGTTAGGATCAGAACCCACATTCTAGAAATGCTTGCAGAGGCCAAGTCGGGCCATCCCGGTGGAAGCCTCTCTGCCGTCGAGATCCTAGTCTCACTCTATTTCTACAAGATGCGACACGATCCCAAACGGCCGACCTGGCCTGACAGAGACAGGTTCGTTCTCTCAAAGGGCCACGCCGCCCCCGTCTTATTCGCCACGCTGGCAGAGGCGGGATACATTCCAGTCAGCGAATTGAAGACGCTACGAAAGCTGAACAGCAGATTACAGGGTCATCCCGACTATCGTGTGCCGGGGGTCGAGTTCCCTGGAGGCTCTCTTGGGATCGGCTTGTCTGCTGCTATAGGTATGGCGCTTGCAGGTAAAATCGACAAGAAAGACTATCGAGTCTACGCCCTGTTGGGGGATGGTGAGTTGGACGAGGGCGAGACATGGGAAGCAGCAATGGCTGCGCCAAAATTCAAACTCGGCAATCTTACCGCGATAATCGATCGAAATGGGATTCAGCAGGACGGTCTAACTGAACAGATAATGCCTGTGGAGCCGCTTGCTTACAAGTGGAAGGCTTTCAACTGGCATGTCCTAGAGGTTGACGGGTTCGATCTTCGTCAGATAATCGAGGCGTTGGAAAAGGCTGAGAACATGCGCAACCGGCCAACTGTTATCATAGCTCACACTGTGAAGGGGAAGGGCGTCTCTTTCATGGAATGGGATCCGGCTTATCATGGCAAGGCGCCTGACAAGGACACTGTGAAAAAACTGGTCGAGTCTATGAGGAAACAGTAGTGGACATCGAGTCATCCTACGCTTCAATAATCAAGGGAGGCTTGGATTGATGCTGGTCCAAATGAGCTCGATGCGCGATGCCCTCGCCGAGGCTCTACTTGAGCTCGGAGCAAAGGACCCGAGAGTAGTTGTCCTGGGAGCCGACACCTCAGTCTCTATCAAGACTAGCCTCTTTGCCGATCGATACCCTGACCGGTTCTTCAACATCGGAATCGCCGAGGCAAACATGATCGGGATTGCCGCAGGGCTCGCCCTGGCGGGAAAGATACCGTATGTCAGCACATACTCCGCGTTTGTCCCTGGAAAATGTCTAGACCAGATCCGGAACGCTGTAGCCTATCCCAACTTAGATGTGAAGATCGTCTCCTCTCATGGCGGAGTTAGCGTGGGCCCGGACGGTGCCTCTCATCAGACTGTCGAGGATGTGGCCGCGATGCGGGCGATCCCTCACATGAGGGTCGTCGTTCCCGCCGACGCTCCGGCGACGAAGGCGTTGATCAAAGAATCCTGGAATACCGCCGGACCCTTCTACATTCGCCTCAGCAGACCAAGCGTTCCTGAGGTCTACTCCGCTAGTCCCGACCTGAAGATTGGCCATGCCAAGGTCTTGAAGGAGGGAACGGATGTCGCAATTGTTGCCTGCGGCGTAATGGTCAATGAAGCATTAGAGGCTGAAGAGTCTCTGGCCAAAGAAGGAATCTCCGCGGAGGTCGTAGACTCTCATACCCTGAAGCCTCTGGACGCAGACACCATTGTCAGGGTTGCGAGAAAGACTGGAGGAATTGTCACAGCTGAGGAGCAGAACATTATTGGTGGATTGGGGAGTGCTATTGCTGAGGTCGTCTCGGGCTCACATCCGGTGCCTATTTCGATGGTTGGTGTCAGAGACACTTTCGGGGAGTCTGGCGAGTACAAGGAGCTGATGGCAAAGTATGGTCTTACCTCGAAGGACATTGTCAGAGCCGCAAAGAGGCTGGTCGCCGCTAGGTGATGGTTGATTGAAGATCTTCGTCGATACTGCCAACATCCCATCCATCAAGACTTTTGTCGACATGGGGGTTCTGGATGGGATAACCACCAACCCGACCCTGATCGCCAAAGAGAACAGGGAGTTCGTCGAGCTGGTAACGGATATTCTGAGACTAGTTCAGGGACCCGTGAACCTTGAGGTTGTGAGTCAGGAGTCTGAAGGAATGGTCCGGGAGGGACATGATCTTGCCGCTCTGGGACCCAATGTTGTTGTGAAGTGCCCTATGACCGGGGAAGGGCTGAAGGCTGTAAGGAAACTTCACAAGGACGGCATCAAGACAAACGTGACGCTTGTCTTCTCTCCAAACCAGGCGCTACTGGCGGCCAAGGCTGGCGCTGACTATGTTAGCCCGTTCATCGGTCGGCTCGACGACGCAGGTCATGAAGGCATGAAGATTATCGACGAGATTCTTCAGATCTACAAAAACTACAATATTGATACTCAGGTCTTAGTCGCCAGTATCCGCCATCCCATACACGTTGTAGAGGCGGCGAAGCTGGGTGCACATGTGGCCACGATGCCGCCTGACGTCTTGGACAAGATGGTCAAGCACCCGTTGACCGATATCGGTTTGAAACGGTTCTTGGACGATTGGCAGAAAGCCGGTCTCAAACTTCCCGAAGGAAGATCGACCGCTCCAAAGGCTAAGCCTCTGGTCCAGCGAGCCTAAGAACTCGACCACCACGTATCGACTGGGTGTTCTCTTAAGCCTCAATCTTCGCAAAGGTAGCTCGCCGTCAGTCTTTTGAGTAGGTGCTTATTCCTCTCTCTGTTACCCTTTGGCGAAGTACATATTCGTCACCGGTGGAGTAATGTCCGGAATAGGAAAGGGCGTCATCGCAGCTTCTATCGGCAAGATTCTACAGGTACGAGGACTAAAGGTCACGGCGGCCAAAGTCGACCCGTACCTCAACTATGATGCCGGAACGATGAACCCGTACATCCACGGAGAGGTCTTCGTCACAGAAGACGGCGGAGAGACGGACATGGACATCGGAACCTACGAGCGATTCCTCGACATCAACGTTCCCAAGAGCCACAACATCACCACCGGACAGATCTACTCCTCGGTCATTGAACAGGAGAGAAGGGGAGATTTTCTCGGAAAATGTGTCCAGATAATTCCACACATTACCGATGAGATCAAGGATCGACTCCGGAAGATTGCACATGAAGGCTCGGATATCGTAATCGTTGAGATTGGAGGGACTGTTGGCGACATCGAATCTCTACCCTACCTTGAGGCGGCGCGGCAGTTCCGGTTCGACGAGGGAATCGGGAATGTGATCAATGTTCACGTCACTCTTGTTCCGATGCTTGATGTTGTTGGGGAGCAGAAGACGAAGCCTACACAGCACAGCGTTCAGGAGCTTAGACGCATCGGAGTTCAGCCTGACGTTATCGTGGCTAGGAGTAAGGTGCCTCTTAGACCGGAGCCCCGAAAGAAGATAGCGCTCTTCTGCAACGTCGAAGAATCCGCAGTCTTCACCTCTCAGGACATCGCGAGCATCTACGAATCACCTCTCCTACTGGACGAACAAGGATTCGGCGGTTACATGGTCAGCAGACTACAATTGACGAAGAAGGAGCCTGAATGGAGCTCATGGAAGAAGATGCTCAAGACACATCTTGGCCAAGAAATCCAGGTCACAATCGCCGTCTGCGGAAAATATGCAGAGCTCGCCGACTGCTACGTTAGCGTCAACGAAGCGCTTCGAGATGCAGGCGCCACTCTGAACGCTAAGGTCGACCTGGAGTTTATCGAGACTGACGATTTCGAGAAAGATCCGTCAAGGGTCCGAGTATTGTCCGGGTTCGATGGACTCCTAGTGCCGGGAGGTTTTGGCTCGAGAGGCTCAGAAGGAAAGATCAAAGCGATAGAGTATGCGCGAACTCACAACATTCCATTCCTCGGAATATGCTTCGGTTTCCAACTAGCCGTGGTCGAATACGCGCGGAGCCTGGGATTGGTAGATGCAGCCAGCTCCGAACTGAACCCGAATTCGAAAAATTACGTTATTGACCTGATGCCAGAACAGAATAGTGTACTTGAGAAAGGGGGCACTATGAGGCTCGGAGCGCATGAAATCTCCGTTGACGCCGGAAGCGTGGCGTATTCGCTGTATCAGAAGTCGAAGGCCTGGGAGAGACACAGACACCGGTACGAGGTCAATCCAGAGTACATTCCACAACTCATGTCGAAAGGATTGAGATTCTCGGGAAAGAGCGATGCCAACCGGAGAATGGAGATTCTTGAACTACCCGGCAACACTTTCCACTTTGCCACTCAGTTCCATGCAGAGTTCAAGTCCCGACCAGGACGACCCTCGCCCCCATATCTGGGACTCGTGAAGGCGTCCCTTGAGAAGAACCTAAAGCTCGAATCCAAACAAGTAATGACTCGCCAGTAATCTCGGTGATGACTAATGGAATCGAAACCTGACGCCACACCTGCGATTGTAACTGGGCATCGCACCCCAGTCGTCACTATTACGGTAACAGCTGTCTTTACTGCGTTGGTCTTTCTCTCGACCTACCTGTTCCAGATTCCAATCCCTGCGACCCAGGGATACTTCAATCTCGGAGACATTATGATCTTCATCAGCGCGCTGACGTTTGGACCCATTGTAGGTGGATTTTCGGGCGGAGTGGGCTCTTTCCTCTCCGACGCCCTGGGAGGATTTGGCACCTTTGCGCCTTTCACGTTCATCATAAAGGGATCGGAGGGGTTCGTTGCTGGCCTGATCTCGAGGCGAAGCGTTCAGCGCCGGACCCTCATGGTCGGATGGGCCGTTGGTAGTTTGATTATGGTTCTCGGATATTTCCTGGCAGAATCATTCTTCATCTCCTTGGTCTTCGGTTCATCGTCTGCAACCGGGATCGTTGCCGCATCAGGAGAGGTCCCATTCAATATTCTACAAGTTGTCGGAGGAGGAGCCGTCGGGATTCCCGTTTCGATAGGGCTCAAGCTTGCGTTTCGCTCGACGCCTTATTTCTCTAGGATGATAGGGCCCGTTGGGGGCCGTCAAGCAGAGAAGAATTAGTTTAGGATCCGCTAGGAGGCGCCACGGTGATGTAGAGGACGTTGCTTCCTCTAACTATGAGGCTTCCATAGTTGGTGGCTGCCTCGCCTCCCCGATACTCTCTGGCTCCATCCAGAATGATGTTCATGTGGCTGTCGCAGTCGATCATCTTGCCCCGATATTCAGTATCGTTCTTGAGCTTGACTGCCACGTCGCCGTTCATCTTGCGGATGAGAAGATTCAGTGGCTTTCTAGATGGTTCCAAGTAGCTGCCTTGTTGCGGGTCTCCGGCTGAGACCATAAAAACTCTTTGTCAAACCGGCGCGTTGGGATTTTTTGGGAGTACTGCTCTGGTCTAGCTCTCGTTGTCTTCCCGCGCGAGCATTTTCTGGTTATGCTGTTCTTTCCGGAAATCGGTCTTGAGCTTTCCGCATCTTATGCATCTAGCCATCTGTCCTCTTCCGCGCCATTGGTGCGAGCATCCTGGCATTCTTGTCAGTGCTAGAGTGGCGGGTCTAGTTCTTAAAGTCCACGAAGCTAGACGCTGGACCAGTACTCATTTCAGAGTCTCGGCTGGAAGTAGAAAATAGAGGGTCTCCCGGTCAGATATCTTAGTTGATCGCGGCGCTTTGGACAGTGATGCTGAATTCGGCGCTCCGGGTTGTTGGAAGAGGGTGAAGGCCACAAACGAGTCTTCGCGGCAGACTCTGTCCAGGTCAGCGAGAAACCTTGGCAAATTTAGTTCAGCCTTGGCAGTCGAGATAGAGACTGTGCAGTCTGAAGAATCGTCTTTGAGTGGTAGCGAGGATGAGCTAGCCAAAACGTAGTCGGCGTTTGGGGTCCGTCTGCTTTTCGCGATCTTCAGCATCCTAGTTGACAGGTCGATACCTATTGAATGATCGCAGATCTCATGCGCTTTTTCGAGGAAGGTGCCTGTTCCACATCCGATATCGACTAGGACCTTGAAGTGTTTCTCTCCAAGAAATTCTAGCACCATTTCGTATTTGTGAGACTGTTCTTTGCCGTAGAGTTCGTCGTAGGAGCCGGAGAGTGTGTTGTACCATTCGGCGACCTGTCTCTCGTCTTTTTCCAAATCATGCTGATATAATGCGGATGGAGAGTTGAATCTTTCTGGCGTCTTCCTAGTGCCGGTCTTTGTCTCTCCAGAGCTCGATCAGGCTCGTTCGGAGCTAGCGAAGGCTCTGGAGGCTCGAATGATGGTCGCCATGGTTGCGAACTGCACGGTCAGCTATTCCGGCCGGACGGGAAGCGACATGGGAGAGGGCGAACGACTCATTGTTTTGAAGGGGGATGGCTGCGTGCTTGTTCATCGTGGGAGGGACTATCAGCCTGTCAACTGGCAGCCGTCCGGGTGCGTCTTTCAGACCCGGCTAGAGAGTGGCCGCCTAATCCTGAAGGCGGTCCGCCCGAGTCCCCTGGAGACATTGACTATTGAAATGGGCAGAGTTGGGTTTCTCGCCGCGTTCCACCTGAAGGACGAGGCCGAGTTTATGCTGCATTCGAGTGAGGAAGAAATGCAGAAGGCGATTCTCGCAGAGCCCGGTCTGATCGAGAAGGGGCTACGAGTCATAGACTTCGAGAAGAAGGTCGCGCCGGGCTTCGTCGACGTTTACGGAACCGACTCTCAGGGAAATACAGTTGTCATCGAGATCAAGAAGGACCCCGCCGGAGCAGCTGCGGTGAAACAGCTCGCGGAATATCTGAAGTATCTCTCACCGGCGGAGGGCAAGAAGCTTCGACCGATCATTGTTGCACCGTCTCTTGCCAAGGGCGTTCTGCCGATGGTAGAGAAGATGAGGATCGAGTTCAAGCCGCTGACCTTGCAGAAGAGCTTGGAGACGCTGCAGAAGTATACAAAGTCCGACCAGAAGGCATTGAAGGGTTGGCTCGGACAAATACCTGATGAAAAGGACTAGTCATCAAAGGAATATGTTGTAGAGTCCCGCTGGTCTCTTTCAGTCTTCCTCGTATGGGAATTTCTTCTTCGTTGATACCGGGGGCTTAACTCCGCCCGCACTGCCTGTCGCGTCGTCGTTCTTATCTTCCGACCTAGACTGAGTCTTCTCGGATTTCTCCTGACTTGTAGCGAGACTCTCAGGAGCTGGCGCAGATGTCTTGTCCGTGCTTGGATTGATTGGTGAAGTGTCTAACTGGGGTTTGGTGACTTCAGAGGATCGGGGGATGGGACTGGCGCTCGGCACAGGATTCCTGGGCAGATTGGTTAGGCGAGGGGGTCGGGGTTGAATCTTGGGGACAGAAGGGCCAGTCATGGGCCCGAAGATGACGCCTGGGGGGACAACTCTGGGTGCGGGCGCCGGGATGTAGGGCTGTCTTAGTCCGGTAGATTCCGAGACAGACGGTGCTCTCCGCGTAGAGGATGATGGTGTAAGGATTCCTCTGGATTCGCCTACGAATTTGGGACTGTCCTCCCAGCTCGAAGCGCTCTGACCTCCGGTCCCAGCCATCGTTGGTCTGTCTGGGGTTCTCTCGGGGATGATTGTCTGCGGCAGTGGCTTTTCAGAGCCTTTCTGGGTTATCATGACGGGTTTCATGAGAGTCGGTGGTGCTGTCTGTTGGACGGGTTCAATCCTTGGTGGAGGAACTCCTGTCTCACGACCGAAGGGCGCGTCCTCGCGGTTTGCTCCCGCAGATCTGGCGCTCATTGGAGGGCCCGCTTCTAGGGGCGTACGAAACGCTTTCTCCCATGATCCTGGCCGAGGCTCACTGGAACTCGGAGCGACAGCGGGAGTCGTTGCGACCGGGGGAGTAGGGTGAACCTTTTCAATTTTCAGCTCGGCAACCTGCGCCTCTAATACGAGGTTCCGTTTCATCAGATTCTCTAGCATCTGAAGCGCCCTCTCTAGACGAATGCCGGGCCGTAGGCCTCTCTGGAACTTGAAAGCTAGGGTGATAGCTAGTGTCGCTATTATCACCATAACCGCTATGTCAATCGTGGTGAAAGATAGCTGCGGGAATCTCTGCAGACTCGAGGAGAGTTGGTCTGCGACGGAGGGGTTGTTGGCATAGACTAGGAACAACCAGTAAGAGAGCCAGCCTACTAACGCGGTCTCTATCGCGACGAGTTTGATGAGGAGTCTCCTCAAACTATACCTCTCTCCCTCTTAGGAACGACAAGCGAAGCTGATGGTTCAAGCTCGTCACTTCGACTCCCCTACTCCTCGGTCCTTTCGGAGTGTCTTCAGTATCGTATCTAAGGCGGTATCCCAGTCCATCTCTCCTCCTCCGCCAGCGGCAGGAGGGCTCTTCGATTCCGTCCCTGGGCTCGCGGAAGATAGGTCAGTGAACGAATCGCCTCTCTCTTTCGAGTCTGATGTTTCCTTGTCCGGAGTCTGCGTGGGCGGCTTCCAAGGCTGAGGCATTGGCATAGGTCCGCCTAACGGAGCCGATGGTCTGGGGGCGGATTGGCCAGGTCCAGGTTGGGATCCCATTCCGGGAGGTCGAGGCGGTGGACCTGCGCCGAACGGTCTTGGCGGAGCCATTGGACGTTGCTCACTTGGTCTTCCCGGACCTTGGATAACAAACGGCCGAGGCCCTCCTTGTGTCGGGGGAACTGGAGGCCTCATCGGCATAGGGCCTTGTCGAGGGATACCCTGAGGAGGCGGGGATCCCTGTGGATTGGACGATCCAGATGGTGGGCTCCATTTGGTCGGTAGTGGTGGGATAGATCTTACTCCACCGGTGTCGGATGACGGTCCGGTTCCTGGACGATCTGGAGGTCCCCATTTTGATGGGACTGGAGAGGACTGTGAACTCGGGGGCTGACCTGTGGGGGAGGGGAAAGGCATGCCTTGTCGCGCGGATGTGTCGAGGCCGGGTTTTTGGAAGACCGGTCCGGAATCTGACCTTCCCTCATTCATGGTTGATGCGGGAGGATTCCAGGCGGGGCCTGGTGCTTGTCGCATTGGCGGCTCGGGCGGTTGACGCAAGGTCGGACCAGGTTGGTTCTGGGGTGTTGGATGGAATGGCGAGGATGTTGGTTTGGCCGCTTCTGCTCTCAGCGACTGCAAGACGGCCGATGCGCTCTTGCCCACAGCATCCTGTTTCTGGGCTGGGAAGGAATCAGTAGAAGACTTGGCACCCGCTGACCATGACACGCTCGGCGTTGATCTTGGGCTGCTGAGAGTTGAACTCTTAGGTAATGGCGGGACAGCGTAGACCGTGTGCTTTGATCCTGTGGATGGCGGCGCGCCAGTGGGAAGGATCTGTCGAGAGGGCGAGGCGGTCGGCGTGCCTGTTGAGAGCAGTGAACCTGGTTTGAACGATTTCGATTTCTGAATCTTTCCAATTAGGCCCTGATCACCATGCCTTCTTTTAAGGAGGATGTAGCCGAAGCCGGATCCTCCCCCGAGGCCGATCGTGAGAACTATGAAGGGTGAGTATGGTCCGATGGACGCGTTTACGTAGGTCTGGAAGTAGATATCGTTGAGATACTGGTTAACTAACCAGAAGGTAAGGAACAGGTTGACGAGGAGAGAGATGGTGGTCCCGATTCGTATTTTGACCATTTAGTAGTCGTCCTCTGGTCTGCCTGTTTTCTTGGTGGGCTTCAGTACAGTTCGGATGGTTGAGATAAGGCGGGTGAAACCGTAGGCTGAGGCGATCATCAGGACGATTACTAGGAATACTGGGTCGAATGATCCGAAGTATTGTTGTTCGTAGATGTTGGCGAAATATTCGCTGACTATCCAGATTCCGAAGAACAATATGATTCCATATTCGATTATGGATGTGAGGAGTGTGGTCTGGTATAGGTTGCCTCCCGCGGATTCTTCGCCATGCCAGCCCAACAAAGTCTCGATGTACCTTCTACTTCCACTCTTCTTGGGTTGGGCCTCCTCCTCAACCCCCAATAATCCTCAACGCAAGACGCCCATCTCCGCAATCACCATAAGCGTGCTGTAAC
>Ga0209235_1000201_pt1 | contig 28583 bp, 28 predicted proteins | sample GraSoi013_1_20cm_4_FD_185817 | JGI IMG/M metagenome (GOLD analysis project Ga0209235, IMG submission 185817) | Grasslands soil microbial communities from the Angelo Coastal Reserve, California, USA - Sample 09_25_2013_1_20cm (SPAdes) (version 2) | ecosystem: Environmental > Terrestrial > Soil >... | reverse complement strand
ACTGACGAGCGGATTAGCTGCCTTCGTGGAGCGACGTGTTGTACAGCTCTCAAAACTCTTGACTTATGTTTCATCAGACCGTACTAGCTTCCAGAAAGCTTATGAGAGTGAAAATCGTTGCTCTGCTAGCGGTCGCGTTGATTGCTGCAGTGCCGCCTGCAGTCATATCCTTGACAGCAGGCGCAAGTCAAGCCGCAACGCACGCCAATGATCCAACGGGTCCGCCAGGAACCGTGCCTCCATGCGACTTTGACCATCCGGCTTCACTTCCCACCCAAGCCTCACCGAACGCTACCGCAGCACTCAATGCACGCGCAAGCCACTGCCCATCCACTGAAGCAGCATAACGGTCAAGAAGAACGGCAACCGCTACCCAATCCCCTCTTCTTTTTGGCACCTTGAATCAGATCAATCGGGTTTCCTCACAGCCGCGTCTCCAATGGACCCTCTGAGGAAGAAGGCCGACGGATAAGGAAGAGAACTTCTGAACCTGCTCACACCCTCGTCGAGGCATCCTGGCCCAATGGACTCTTACTGATTTGGTACTATTATGATAGTAACATTTTTATCTCGTGCGGTACTGATGGCAGCCGCCTGAGAGGTAGGACAATGGAAATGAAGAAGATAGTCTTCTTGGCCGTGGCAGTTCTCTCTTTGGCAGCACTACCATTCCTCGCAAGACCAGTCGCAGCCGACACAAACACGGGAACATCGGGACAGCCCAACCAGAGTTGTCAAGCCGTGTTCCCGACAGGACCACTAACTCCTGCGGGCTTCAACACTGGAGGATTCGCCGTGGCAGATAGCCACTACGCGGGTAACGGACAGACTACTCAGACCCCGGCAAACTCGGCAGCGGTCTCGCAGTACGACGTCGCGTGCTTCCAAGCTGGCCAGCATTAGAGAACTGCCAAAACTCCTTTTTTTCGGCATGAGATTTTCGTATTCGGCAAGTTTTCGGGATCTTCAAATCTTAGATAGGTAATTCGCTTCTCGTCGATGTGAGCCCATCCCGTTAGTGTGTGTTCGTCGGCACGTAAGCGTCATGATATGCTCCACTTCGAAGCCCACAACATCCAGCGCGTCGGCGATCAATGATCGATGAAATCTCCAAAGTATGATCTCTGTACACATGATCGCCATTGTTCCATCTTTTGCAAACACTGATCAGATCGTCAATGGCCCATTTCGAACTCCTGAGTCTGCGGGTGGTGGTCAGCGAAACCTCGAAAGGAAAGTTTCTCCAGCCCATGTTGGGAGAGTCCGTTCTCGGATGACGCAAGCGGCCCTGCTGCTTCATCAACACATAGTCTATTCCAGACGCCTTGAGGCTCTCCGATAGGTTTTCTTGATTGAACCTTGGATCACGCCTAGAACGAGGGATTGTTCTAAGGTCGACTATTCGACAAACCCCGTGAACGCGAATGATGCGAAGGAAATTCTCCGGGGATTGCGTTGAGTGTCCGATGGTCAAAATGGGCATGAGGAAGCACTTTCAGTCGCAATCATGAAGACGCGCGTTGGTATCAGCATTCAGGCGTCTGTGTGAGCATTATCGACAACGATACTACGTCGTAGCAAGAAACTAATAGAACTTCAATGCTACCGAGAATACCTGAGGTCCATCCAGGAATGACAGAAGAATTCATGCGAGTAGCCGCGACCTCAGAGATTCAGGCAGACAAGATGAAGATGGTGCAGTACAAGGGCCAAGCCATCTGCTTGGCAAACGTCATGGGCAAATACTACGCCATTCGAAACACCTGCACGCATCTGGGAGGACCACTAGCTCAAGGCAAGCTGGAAGGCCATGTGGTTGAATGTCCCTGGCACGGGTCTCGATTCGACCTTGCAACCGGTGAAGTAAAGAGGGGGCCTGCGCAATCTCCAGAACCAGTTTTCGAAGTCAAAGTCGAAAGCACAAATATTCTCATTCGACCCAAATAACGGCTCACCCAACTAGCACTCGGTCGTCTTCATGATTCGGTGTCCGAACTGCGGAAACGATCTCGTGTACTCTCCGATTCCTCCGCTATTCCTATGCCTGGAGCGGATGGCCGGAGACATAATCACAATCAACATGAGATGCAAGCCATGGATTGCTGAGAACGCATCTGCAAGAGACTTACTGAGAATGACAGACAGGATTGAGAACCTAGCCCCAATGCTTAGTTAATGGGAGCACGAGCTTGCACCGAGCAATTCTTTCTCGCCGACCGCCGCCTCGTCGTCGCTTAAATTGCTTTATAAGCGGTTAAAATCAAAGGTCTAAGCGTCGAACTTGGCGTCCCAACTAAGTCAGACCAATCGAAACTCATTCTCTTTCGATTTCAAGATTGAAACGTGATTTGTATTGTCTGACAAGGGAAGAGCTTTCATCAATATCGAGAACGTTGTCGCATCTGTCACGCTGAAGCAGCGAATAGACCTCAATGCGATCGTCAGAATTTTCCCTGGGGTAGAGTATCGACCCGAGCAATTTCCTGGTCTGGTCTATCGTCTGAAAAAGCCGAAGACAGCCACGCTCATATTCAGTTCCGGCAAGATGGTCTGCACCGGATCAAAGTCAGAACGCCAAGCCCACAAGGCCGTGTTGAAGGTGGTTGACGAACTGAAGAAAGGCGGAATTGTAATCGTTGGCAGACCGGTGATCGTCGTCCAGAACATCGTAGCTTCCGCGGGTCTTGGAGGCACCATCGACTTGGAGAAGGTCGTTTACAGTTTGAAGAAAACGATGTACGAGCCTGAGCAGTTTCCGGGACTCATCTACCGCATGGACGAACCAAAAGTCGTAATTCTGATCTTTGCCAGCGGCAAACTAGTCTGTACCGGAGCTAAGAAAGAGATTCAGGTTCACATCGCAGTCAACAAGTTGCAGGAGACACTTGAAGCGAAGAATCTGATCATGTACGAGGGCCCCGAGAAGCCCCGACTGCCACCTATCCCCACAAAACCAGCAGACTAGGTCGAGTCTCAATTTGTGCGCTGCATCCCCGCAATGAAGTAGCCCGCGGTCCGATCGCGGTGGGGATAAAACCTACGACAATCAGCGAGGCCCAACAGACCCGGTGACCCATATTGTTCGAGGATAGGTCGAGTCTCAAATTCTGGATGAGACTTCAGAAATGCTGATATGACATTTTCGTTCTCTTCAACCGTCAAGGTGCACGTGCAATATAGGATCCTTCCCCGCTCACCAACGAGCGACGCCGCTGACTCGAGGAAGTGGTGCTGAAGAATCGAATAGCGAGCTACTGACTGGGGAGAGAGGTGCCATTTCATTCTCGGATTCCGATCAAAGACTCCGGTACCTGTGCATGGAGGGTCAATGACGACGAGGTCGAAGCTGTCACGAAGCCCAAGGCATGAAACATCACTGATCATCGGTTCCGCTATCTTTACTCCAAGTCTCTGGACTTCTCGTCTCCAACCTTTCATTCTTCTACTTGAGTAATCGACTGAAACAATACTGCCCCTGTTCCTCATCAACTGTGCGATTGCTGCGGTCTTCGCGCCCGGAGCTGCACACAAGTCTAGGACCTTTTCTCCAGGCACAGGAGCTCCAGACTTGACCGCAAGAAAGGAGGCGAGGTCTTGCATTTGGAAAGACCCTGATGAAAAAAATCCTGCGAAGTCGGAGAGAGAGCCTACGACTGTGTATACTCCAGGCGTAGAGGGGACCTTGGTTAGTCTCTCAGCCAGAACCCCGAGCTCCTTAGGCAGCGTTGTTTTTCCCCGGTTCTTAAGAGAATTAACGCGAAGGTATCTAGGTCGGGTCCTCGACGATAACAACTCCACAGCCTCAGCGCGGCCGAAGACGCGGAAGCAGTAGTTGACCCACCAGACTGGATGATGTGTCTGAAGAGCGACTCTCTCAGAGTCTCTCAAGCCGTAGAGCATCTGAGTCGTATCGAAGGCAGGCAAGGTTCCCAGGAAGAATTCGAGCTTAGGAAGAAGCTCAATCGGAGCAATCGCTCTGAGACCGTGCTCAATTCGTCTCGTCTGCCCTTTTGCGCCAAGTCGTAGCATTGCGTAAGTCGTCAGCCGAAACAGGCAGCGAGTGGTCATCCCCATCTTTTCATCGGGATGCCCATTCCGGACGAGAATGTCGATAACGTCCTGTTCGCTTACCGTTCCTAATACCAGAGCTAAGGCTTCTCGCTTGACACTCGTCAGACGAGGGTCCGAGGCTGCGGCCCGCTGAACTGCATCTCGCTCACTAGCACCTGCGGTAACAAGCAATAACGCTCGGTATGCAAGTCTGAAATGGCTTGAGTGATCAGAATCACTGGCAGGTAGTCTTTCGACACGCTTGGATTTCTGCCGGTCGTTCGTGGAGCCGACTTTGTCCCTTGCCAGGTTCACCGGACGAAGATTAGGTCGTTGTTCGTAAGCGCTTGCCGGCAAGGCGGTGCTAGGAGTCAGTTGTGGTCAACACCTACAGCAACAGTCTAGATAGCAGGGCATTTTCAAGACCAAGATTGGAGCAACTAAGGTTTAACTTTCATGCTTCGGATAATCAAGTCCGCGTTAATGTCCAGTCTCGACCAGTACATGGCAAAACCTGAGCCTGCGCCTCCTCCTCGACCGAGGCAGGACCCGAAAGCACAGCTGAACTTCAGACCAAGCATCCCGCAGGAATTGGCCGAGTCATATTTCGTAGGAGCTAGCTACGATGGGGAACGACGCGCTGTCTATCTGAAACTTTACGAGCCAAAATCCCAGAAGATACACTTCTGGTACGACAACACAGGCCATACCCCGTACTGCCTCTCCAAGGAGTTGCCAGAAACTCTGGGGAAGAACCAGAGTCTCGTAAGACACCCTGGCTTTGTCAAGTTCGAGAGATCCAGTAGATTCGACGCGCTGAAAGGCCAAGAGATTCCGGTTACTGTGATCTACGCGAGGGACCCTCTCTCGATTGGCGGACGCCCCGCCGGTTGCATCCGTGACATCATCAAAGCTTGGGAAGCAGATATCCGATACACTGAGAACTACATCTACGACCGCAGACTAGAGCCTGGAATGTCCTACTCCATTAAGCGCGGTAATCTCGTCCCGCTTCAATCAGGCAGTAGCTCGATAAACATCCAGACTGTCTTCGAAGAGGCTGATCCAGTCTATCAGAGCCTACTCGACCGGTGGCTTCGCTTGTTAGACTTCCCAGTACCAACTTACAGAAGAGTAGCATTTGACATTGAGGTGCACTCGCCGATCGACACTAGAGTCCCTGACCCCCAAGAGGCAGAGTACAAAGTAATCTGCGCAAGTTTCGCCTCCAACGATAATGTGAAGAAAGCCCTGATTCTGAAACGGCCAGGGCTTGATGTCGAATCTGCTGAGGCTCCTTCGGGGCTGCTCTTGGATTTCTATGATACCGAGGAGGAGCTGCTATCCGCGATATTCAGAGAGCTGAATGATTATCCATTTGTCCTGACGTTTAACGGCGATGATTTCGACCTCCGATATCTCTTCCACAGAGCCGAGAAGCTGGGTTTTACACGCGACAAGATTCCCATCGAGCTAGGACGAGAATCAGCAGGGCTCAAATATGGGATTCATTTAGACCTCTACAAGTTCTTCTTCAACAGATCAATCCAAGTCTATGCATTCAGCGGCAAATACAGAGAATCGACGCTCGACGCTATATCGGAGGCACTTCTCGACACCGGGAAGCTAGAGATCTCCACGCCCATTTCCCGCCTCTCATACTCCGAACTGGCCGCCTACTGCTACCAAGACGCGGAGCTAGTTCTGAACCTAACCCAATTCGACGGCGAAGTGGTGATGAAGCTTGTCACCGCGCTCTCAAGGATTAGCTTCCTGCCAATCGAAGACATGTCCCGTCAAGGAGTCTCGGGATGGATCAGGAGCATGCTCTTCCGAGAACATCGGCTTCGAGGCTACATCATTCCGAGGTATGAAGAGATTACAGAATCAAAAGGCTCCACCAGTACAACAGCCGTCATAAAGGGTAAGAAATACAAGGGAGGAATGGTCGTTGACCCGACTCCTGGAGTTCATTTTCAGGTCGCGGTCTTAGACTTCGCCTCGCTGTATCCTTCGATCATCAAGACATGGAATCTTGGCTACGAGACAATCCTCTGCAACCACTTGGAAGACAGGCCGAACAAGATTCCTGGCACGGACCACTGGGTCTGCCGGAAAAACCGCGCTATGGAGAGCCAGCTGGTCGGATCGCTACGAGATGTTAGGATCAGATGGTACAAGCCGCGATCAAAAGAAAAATCGCTAGACCCATCTACGCTTAGCTGGTACCATGTCGTCCAGAACGCGCTCAAGGTCGTTCTGAACGCCAGCTACGGCGTATTCGGAAGCGATAGGTTCTCTCTGTATTGCCCACCACTGGCCGAGTCAACTGCTGCCGTTGGACGATTCGACATCACAAGCACGATACAGGAGGCTAAACGTCTGGGAATCGAAGTGTTCTATGGCGACACTGATTCCCTCTTTCTTGGGACCCCGGACAGGTCAAAACTGGACGATCTGATACACTGGTCCAAGAAGGAGCTTGGTATGGAGTTGGAGGTCGATAAGAATTATCGGTATGTCGCTTTGAGCGAGCGTAAGAAGAACTATCTCGGCGTACTTCCAGACAATCGCGTTGATATCAAAGGACTAACAGGCAAGAAGAGACACACTCCAGAATTCATCAAAGCGAATTTCAACCAACTCATCCAGATTCTGGGGCAGGTCCAGACATACCCGGACTTTGACCAAGCCCGGATCAAGATCAAAGAGCTCGTCCTAGATTCATACAGCAAGCTTCGAAACAGGAAATACTCGATGGAGGATTTGGCGTTCAACATGATGATTGGCAAAGCGGTCGCTGGCTACACGAAGACGACGCCCCAACACGTGAAGGCCGCCCAACAGCTTACCGACAAGGGTAATGAGATTAAGGCCGGAGACTTAGTTAGTTTCGTAAAGGTGACGGGTAGCTCAGGAGTCAAACCGGTGCAGCTTGCCAGCATCCATGAGATAGACGTGGAGAAGTACACGGAGTACATCCGCGCCACATTTGAACAAGTTCTCGACGCAGTGGGACTCGACTATGAAGAACTCACCGGCGCCAAGAAGCTAGAGTCTTTCTTTCCCGGAGCCAGCTAGGAGTATGCTAACCATCTTCCCTGTAAAGGGAATTCCGGAGATCAAGAAAGGAGACGAGCTGGGCAAAATGATCGTGGAGAAGGTCGAAGACCAAGGAGAAGCGTTTCAGCAGGGTGATATCGCCGTAATTTCCCAGAAAGTCGTGTCCAAAGCGGAGGGAAGAGTACTCCATCTCTCGAAGATCAAACCGTCTGACTTTGCCAAGACAATAGCCAACGAAACTGGCAAGAACCCCCAACAGGTCGAGGTTGTTTTGCGAGAGAGCAGAAAAATCATCAGAATGAAGGGAGGCCACTTGATCACCGAGACGAATCATGGCTTCATCTGCGCCAACTCCGGAGTCGACCAGTCAAACGTCGGGACAAAACGAGACTCAGTAACTCTCCTTCCACGTGATTCAGACGCTTCAGCGGACAGAATCCGAAAATCTATCTATCATCTTACTGGAAAAGAAGTCCCAGTGATAATCACAGATACCTTCGGCCGTGCGTGGCGAATGGGACAGGTAAACTTCGCAATAGGAATCTCAGGCATGAAACCAATCCACGACTATCGCGGAACCAAGGACATGTATCGAAGAACTCTCCAAGTAACCGAAATAGCCGTCGCAGACGAGCTAGCATCTGCAGCCGAGCTTGTAATGAACAAGGTCGACAAAGTACCTGTCGCCATCATTCGAGGGTACAAAGCGCCTAGAGGCCAGGGAAGAGTCAAGGATCTCTTGCGACCCGAGGAGTTTGACCTCTTCAGATAGAATCATGTACTCGTCACCTTTGTCGAAAATGCAGATGACTCAATGAAAGATGGCAGTGATCCAAATCCATGATAGACTTTCTGAAAGAAGCTCGTAAGATCGAACCCGAGATCATCGAAATCCGCAGAGAGATTCACCGGAGACCCGAGCTTGCTTACAAGGAAAAAGCCACAGCAAAGCTGGTTACTGAAAAACTTCGAACCTTCGGCCTAGAGGTTCAGACTGGGATTGGTGGAACGGGAGTGCTCGGAATACTCAAGGGGGTGAGAAAAGGAAGGGTTGTCGGTCTGAGGGCTGACATGGATGCTCTTCCCATAGAAGAAATGGCTGACATCGACTTCAGATCGAAAGAGAAGGGAGTGATGCATGCGTGTGGTCACGATACTCATGTTGCAATGCTCCTCGGAACCGCCAACCTACTCGCCAATCACAAGGAAGACCTTGCTGGGATCGTGAAGTTTTTCTTTCAACCAGCCGAAGAGCACGGAGGCAGGGGAGGAGCGAAACCCATGATTCAGGACGGAGTGATGGAGAGTCCGAAAGTCGACTTTGTCTTCGGCCTCCATATTGATGGTGACCTGGAATCAGGAGTCCTCGCCTTCAGAGGCGGACCCGCGATGGCCGCGCCGGATTCGTTCGAGATCAGAATCATCGGGCGAGGAGGCCACGGGGCATATCCCCAGCACACAATCGACCCGATCTATGTCGCCGCACAGCTGTTAATCGCGCTCCAAGGAGTCTCAGGCAGGATGATCGACCCAATCCAGCCGATCGTGATCAGCGTTGGAAGCATTCACTCAGGTACCAAAGAGAACATCATACCGGACCAAGCAATCCTGCACGGAACGATAAGAACGCTTGATGAAAGTACGCGAAAGAGAGCCAAGGCCAAGGTGACTGAAGTGGCCAGATGGGTCTGCCGAGCTTTCGGCGCCAAAGCTCAGGTTGAATTCGAAAAGGACGCATATCCTGTTATGGTCAATGACGAAAAGGTGACAGAAAGAGCCAAGAATATACTGAGCAACTTATCTGGGACAAGAGTCAAGCTCAGAGCGCTCCAACTCGGAGGAGAGGATTTCTCCAGATTCCTCCACGAGGCCCCGGGCACATTCTACTTCCTCGGAACGAAGAACCCAGCCAAAGGCTGCATCTACCACAACCACAGCCCGAGGTTCAAGGTCGACGAAGATGTTCTGAAGTTCGGAACCGCGTCGCTCGCGCAATTAGCAATGGAATTCACCAACCCAAAAAGCTAGAGAAGAATCAGTAGACCAAACCCTTTTCTTCCGTTAGATCTCGTTCAACGTCAGGTCTGAATCTATGTCCCGAGAGATACGAGTTGCAATCGCCGGGGTAGGCAACAGTGCCTCTAGCCTAGTTCAGGGAATAGAATACTACCGACAACAAAAGAAAACGATAGGGCTAGCCCAGCCCAAGATAGGACCCTACGCTGTTCCTGACATCCATATCGTCGCAGCTTTCGACATAGACAAACGCAAAGTGGGCAAGGACCTATCCGAAGCAATCTTCCAAGAACCAAACAATACGCGCAAGTTCGTCCAGCCACGAAGCCTTGGAGTCGAGGTTCAGATGGCACAGCCTCTCGATGGCGTTTCGCCAATCGCGGGAGAGAAAATACTCGTCAGCGACTCTAAACCAAGCAACACGGCAAAGACACTAACAGAGTCGAAAGCAGGAGTGTTGGTGAATTTGACGCCGACCGGCGCCTCAAGAGCGAGCCAGATGTATGCCCAGGCCGCCCTACAATCCAAGACCGCTTTCATCAATGCTACTCCAGCACGAATAGCTTCGAACGGCGCATGGCAGTCCAAGTATCGAAAGAAGAAGATTCCACTCGTCGGCGATGACGTGATGGACCAGATTGGATCAACAATTCTCCACAGAAACGTCCTCGAACTATTGGTTGACCGTGGCGTACGAATCGGCGAGACCTACCAGCTCGACATCGGAGGAGGAACCGAATCAGAACTCTCCCTAGATAAGAAGCGGTACGAGATCAAGAGAAACATCAAGACCTCGGCTGTCGCAGCCGCCGTCCCATACCAATTCCCAATCGTTGCGGGTTCCTCTGACTTTGTAGATTTCATGGAAAACCGTCGAACGAGCTACTTCAATATCAAAGGCGAATACTTCGGTGGAACGGAATTTTTCCTTGACATGCGCATGTCACTAGAGGATGGGCCTGCATGTGCAGCAATAGTGACAGACGTGATCCGAATGACAAGACTGGCTTGGGACCAAGGACAAACCGGTCCGCTGATCGCAGTCTCAGCATACGGATTCAAAGCTCCACCGAAACGAATACCGGACCAAACCCTTAAGCAAGAGTTAGCCACTCTCGCAAAAGGCACAAAGCACTCTTGAAGAGACACGTCGAAAGCAACAGTGCTTTTCGCGAAAATATTCTCTCGGCGTCGAAAAATAATTTTAGTAGAGTCATTCTAGCCCTGGATCTTCAGGGTTCGTCTCAGAGCCAACTATTGCGGAATGGCAAGAAACTGATCGAAAAAACCGCTCCATACATCTGCGCGATCAAGCTAGGCCGCCCGACCGTTCTGAACTTGGGAATGGAGAAGACAAGGACGCTAATCGCAACTTCGCACACGAACGAGTTACCTTGCATAATCGATGATAAGCTGGGCGATATTGACGACGTAAACTTGGCCATAAGCCGGGCCTACTTCGAGCTCGGTTTCGATGGCATAATCGTCAACCCCATCGCAGGCTGGAAAGGTGGACTGGAACCCGTCTTCACTCTCGCACAGACGACTGGAAGAGGCGTCATTGTGCTAGTCTACATGAGCAATCCCGGCGCGTCAGAAGTGTATGGACAACTAGTGGTTCGAAACTCTCGCGGGAAGCCGCGGCCCCAGTACGTGATATTCGCTGAGAAAGCGGATCTATGGGGGGCGGACGGCGCTGTAGTCGGCGGGAACAGGCCGGAGATAGTTAAGAAAGTGAGGGAAAAGCTCCGTAACGGAATCCACATCTACTCGCCTGGAATAGGCACCCAGGGCGGTGAAGTTCTTCGGGCATCAAACGCAGGCTCGGACTTTTTCATAATCGGCAGATCAATAACCAGATCCAGCGATCCTGAGCACGCCGTGCAAAAATTTGCACGACAATCAGTAAGCTAGACGTTATCAGCCCTGGCTAGTATGCCATAGCTCGCGACGAAGAAGATCCCTTACAGCCGCACGTATCGCATCACTCCTGCTATGGTAGATGCCGGCCTTGACCAGCTGATCCACATCAGTGATGAGTTTCTCCGGAAGTTTTACGGTGACAAGCTTCAAAGAATCAACTCGCCCACAAAGGTCAGATGGGACTGCCGTCCTCGGGATAGCGAATAAGCGTTTCGCCTCTCTTACTCGAAAACGTATTTATCCCGAGGTGGGAGAGCATCTCTCGACTATTATGGGTGGCGCCAAGAAGAGAAGCATGGCTCAGATGGAGAAGACACAGGACCAGCCAGACAAGGGAAAGGAAGAGTCTAGTGGACAGCCAAAGAAAGGGGGCAAGGCTAAGACTGTTGCAGAGAAAAGGTCGCGAGGTCTCCAAGCACCTGACATGAATGATCCTAAGTTCCTCGGGGAAGTTGGAAAGATGAGCGCTATCACGCCCTACAGCCTTGCAAGCCAGTTCAACGTAAAACTGAGCGTTGCCAAGGACCTTTTAGAAGAGCTGGAGAGACGAAGACTTGTGACCCTCGTCGGAGGCAACGCGAGGATCAGAATCTACCAGCCCGCTGCAGCCTAACCCTTCTTTATCGCTACAATAGTTCCTTCCTTCACATTCCGGAAAAGATCCAAGCCTTCAGTAATCCTGCCAAGCTTGTTCACGGGACTATACGGCTTGGTCGGCCCGTAGAACACGCAGACAGCATCACCCATCGGCCAGTAAGCGATGCTCCCAACATCCACAACACTCTTAGGATTCTCGCTCGGTGCTTTCACCGAGACCTGGAAGTATACTTCTTCACCATAGCGAACAACCCGGCCTCCAACGGGAAGATTCCGCAGAAGGGCGTCAGCTGTCCGGGGGCTAGCGAACCTATGAAACTCTCCAATGGCATCTCCTACGCCCTCAATGGAGAAGATGACCTTTGGTCGCGAGACCTCAGACGCCGGAATACGAGACAAGATCAATCAAGCGATCGTCTTTCGTAGAGTTTCTGCAACGTAGTCCATCTCTTCCTCGCCAAGGCGAGGATGGACTGGCAAGGAGAAGACTTGGCGCGAAGCCTTCTCTGTCTCAGGAAGCCTCCCCCTCCTCGCCAGATTGGATTCGCGATAGAATGGAGTAGAGTGTACTGGAGTCGAATAATACACCGCCGCCTCAATATTCTTGTTCCATAGTTTGTCAACTATCTTGTTCCGCTTGGCTGCGTTGACTCCTCGCAATCTCACGGTATACACGTACCAGGCGTGTCTACGGCCTTCCGGTTCTTTTGGCAGGATCAGCTTTCCGGTCATTTCCAGCTTCTGGGTAGCTAGCTCAGCGTTCTTCCGCCGACGCTCCAAGAATCCTGGCAGCTTCTTCAGCTGAGCTTGCCCGATCGCGGCAGCGAGCTCAGTCATGTGATAATTATGACCGAGCCTCACAGTCCAGTACGGTCGCTGCTCACCGTGCGATCGGATCATTCGAAGTGCCTGAGCATGCTCATCATCATCGGTCGTAATCATACCACCCTCTCCAGTTGTCAGGTTCTTCGCAGCGTAGAAGCTGAAAACCGTCATGTCGGAAACGCACCCAATCCGTTTACCATCGTACTGCGCGCCGTGAGCCTGAGCCGCGTCCTCGATCACCATCATACCCTTACTCCTCGCTAGATCCGTTGCAGCCTTCAGATCCGAAGGCAATCCAAAGAGATCCGTCGGAATAATCGCCTTTGTCTTCCGGGTCACAACCTCCTCAATGCTATCAGTTCTGAGACAGAAGGTATCCTTGTCGATATCTGCAAAGACAGGCGTAGCCCCTGATAGAACAACGGCGTTGACTGCACCCACGAATGTGAAAGAAGGAACAATGACCTCGTCCCCCGGCCCGACCTCAGCAGCAAGCAAAGCGGCGTGAAGGGCCGCTGTGCCATTCACAACAGCAATCGCATGTTTTGCACCGACATATTTGGCAAAGCTTCTCTCAAACTCGAGAACCCGAGGACCCATCCCACTCTTATCTGTAAGTACTCCGCTTCGGAGAACTTCTACGGCCGAGTCGATTTCTTCCTTTCCGAGAAAAGGCTGATTGATTCTGATGAGCTCTCGCAATTGGTAGAATCTCCGATTCTCTCCACAACTTGTAGGATTACTCTAAAAGAGTTCTCTATCGAACACGACAAAACCATTCCACGGCTATTGCTCTTGTACCACTGAGACGCACGAATCAAGTCGTCAAGGCGTTTTCAGAAGGTCATTTAGTAAATCCGTCTAGAAAGATCGACGAAGGATTTGCTGCAACGAGTTTTTGGTGCACGGTCATATCCTTCACCTAATCGACTCATTGCGAAGCAACTCGATACTTTACGGAAGAAATTTCCACAAGCTATCACAAGGCTCAAGGAAATTGAATGGAAGAATTTGGAAAAGGATTGGCTCTTCGGCTTTCATCATCGGACTGCCTTCAAACGGGACCATGATCCGATTGACGTCACGCGGACCGGGTCTTAGGAACATCAGCGGCCTCAAGATCGAATGGCAAAAGGGCTGAAATGAAGCTGAATTCTGCTGATTGTTTCTTGGATTCCTCGAAGTACTGATTGCCTCTGTTTTCAAGGTTCCTCCGGTTGCCAAAATTTATATCGCGCGCGTTTTGTCTCGCTGGAATCGCAATAGAGGAGCAAGGGGAAGATTGTCCGCAGAACTGACAGGCCAGCAAGTAATTATTCTAAAAGAAGGAACATCCAGATCTAGAGGGAGAGATGCCCAGAAGGCAAACATTGTCGCCGCGAAGATAATCGCGGAATCAATCAAAACATCTCTCGGACCCAAGGGCATGGACAAGATGCTCGTCGACGGGTTCGGGGACGTTACTATCACAAACGATGGCGCGACGATACTCGACGAGATGGAAGTCCAACACCCAGCCGCCAAGATGATGGTCGAAGTAGCGAAGACCCAGGACGATGAAGTGGGCGACGGCACAACAACGTCCGTCGTCGTTGCGGGAGAATTATTGAAACGGGCCGAGGACCTTCTCGACCAAGACTTACACCCGACCGTTATCGTTGATGGTTATCGTATCGCATCCGAAAAAGCATTGGAGATTCTTGACCAGATTGCGATCAAAGTTGATCCAACCGACAAGGCCATGTTGAAGAAGATAGCCACGGTCTCACTTGCTAGCAAGCTGCTCGCCGAATACGAACAAATAGCGGAACTAGCAGTGAACGCAGTTCTTCAGGTAGCTGAGAAGACTGAAGAAGGATACAGGGTTGATATCGACGACATCAAGGTGGAGAAGAAACCTGGAGAATCGCTCCTTGATACAGTACTGATCAAGGGCATCGTGCTGGACAAGGAAGTTGTCCACCCCGGAATGCCCAAGAGGATTGAAGAGGCTAAGATTGCTCTCGTCGATTCTCCGCTCGAGGTTGAAAAGACGGAGTTTGATGCGAAGATAAACATCGAGAATCCTGAGCAGATGAAATCATTCCTTGACGAAGAGGAGAAGATGCTGAAAGACATGGTCGAAAAAGTCGCGAGTGCAGGTGCGAACGTGTTGCTGTGCGAGAAAGGGATCGATGATGTAGCTCAGCACTACCTCGCAAAGAAGGGAATCCTCGCCGTTCGTAGAGTAAAACAGTCCGACATTGAGAAACTTGTGAAGGCTACCGGTGCAAAGATCGTCAGTAACCTTGACGATCTTAAGGCCGGCGACTTGGGCAAGGCGGCTCTGGTGGAGGAGAGGAAGATCGGGGACGACAAGATGACATTTGTGGAAGGCGCGAAGAACCCGAAGGCTGTAACAATTCTTGTTCGGGGGGGAAGCGAGAGACTAGTGGACGAAGCTGAAAGGTCAATTCATGACGCCTTGTGCGTTGTAAGAGATGTGGTTCGAGATCCTCGAATCGTGGGAGGAGGGGGCGCTCCAGAGGCAGAGATAGCCAAGCAGCTCAGAGGATTCGCGCAGAAGCAGGAAGGAAAAGAACAGCTTGCCGTCTTGGCTTTCGCCAGCGGACTGGAAGCCGTGCCCGTCGCTCTAGCCGAAAACGCGGGGCTAGACCCTATCGACATTATGGTGCAGCTCCGGGCGGCCCACGAAAAAGGACAGACATGGTATGGCGTTGACGTGTTCGAGGGCAAGGCCGCAGATCTGAAGGAGAAAGGCGTGCTCGAGCCTCATGGCGTCAAAATGCAGGTCATAAAATCCGCATCCGAAGCCGCTGGAATGATCCTAAAGATAGATGACGTGATAGCCTCAGCAAAATCGAAAGACTCTCCGGGACCTCCGAAACACGACGGAGAAGGTGGCGAAGAGGGAGCAAGTGAGTACTAGAGAGCCCGACAGTATTGAGATCGGGCCCCCTAAGCTCACACGCTTCGAAAGAGCAAGGGTCGTAGGCGCGCGCGCGCTTCAAGTCTCAATGGGCGCACCAGTACTATTGGATCTCAAAGACGCCACACTCTCACCCATCGACATTGCATTAATGGAGCTGGAGGAAGGAGTACTCCCCATCAGTATACGACGCGCACTCCCAGATGGGACGAGCCAGAATATTCCGCTCAAGTGGCTGCTCCACCCTGAGGAAGAGAGAAAGCTCAGGGGAAAGAAAGAAGACTCGTAAGTTCGCACCTAGCGTCAGACTAGAACTTGGAACCAGTCGACAAAGACGAGACGTATTCCTGGAACGCAGCAACTGCAATCATGTTCCTAGTCTCGCTTTTCGCCTTGACAATGACGCTGTTGGGAATGAATCCCTTTACACTACTTTTCAACATCGCACTAGTCTACTTGCCGGCCGTAATACTGCTCGGCTCTGCTCTATTCGAAAGAACCAAGAGATCTTCGTAGACCGAACGTCTCTACGAAGCAACGCCCGAAGCGGTCGTGTAGGGTAGCCTGACACTCATCAGAAAAGCGTCAGCCCCATCATGATAGTAGTGCGAAACCGTTCTAACCGTATCGAATCCCATGTCCTTGTACAGCTTGACGGCTTCATCATTAGCCGTTCGGACTTCCAAGAAGCATTCCTCTCCCCCATGCAACTCTAGCGCTTTCATCGCAGAAACCACAAGTTCTCTCCCGATTCCTCTTCTACGAAAGTCAGGCATCACTGCTACCGACACTACGTGTCCCTTTCGCACCATCCGGAATCGTCGGAGGTCGGAGAAGCCGAACTCAAGCCTGCACATGATGTACCCAACTACCCGGTTCTCGCGCTCGGCGACGATGAAGGCCTCAGGGCAGCTCTTGTAGACCTCCATGAAGAAGTATGCACTGTAGTTTTCCGGAAGACAGACCCTGTTTATCTCGACGACTGCCGAAAGATCGTCCGGCCTGAAAGGCCGAAGAAGATAGGGCGCCTCCAGCAACAAGCCTCTGCCCTAGAAGAAAACTTCTGACCCTATAATATCTTGTCGTCGAATTCACGCCTAGGGATTGAAGTTGACAACACGTTTAAATCGCTAAGAACTCGCGAGCGAAGAAAACGGCGATTTCTAGGAATGAGTGACGCCCCGCAACCATCATCCCAACCAGTCACTGAACCGAACTTCGCCCCATACACAGGCCCATCACTAGAGACAGTCAAATCGATAGTCGCGTCACAATTCCAGGTCAAGGACGCGTTCCTCGATCCTTACGGGATTCCAACAATTCTCGTTTCGACAGAACCAACGAGAGAGAAGTTCAGGAACGTAGTTGAACAACTCAGAACCCAAAATCTGCTTGGAGCCATACGTGCGACCGGAGACACGTTGACAATCAAAGTTTTCCAGAAACCCCTGATAAAACCCTCCCGCCGGACTATCAACCTGGGACTCTTCCTCGCTACAGTTGTCACAGTAACAGTTGCAGGATACTTCCTATGGACGGGGGGACTTGGGGGATCGCAGACATTGCAGACACAATTCAATCAGATAGTCTCACCCGGGGCCAGTTCCTATGTCGAGGCGGCGACCTTCGGCGTTGGGCTGCTCGCCATAATCGGTCTTCACGAATTCGGACACAAGGCAGCCACAACATACCACAAACTGGACGCCACCTTCCCATATTTCATCCCGGGTCCACCTCCCATCGGCACCTTCGGGGCCCTCATTTCTCTAAAGGGTCCACCAGCCAACAGGGATCAGTTGTTCGACTTAGGCCTCAGCGGCCCTGTTGTGGGATTCGTTGTGACCATGATCGTGGGGGCTGTAAGCATGCTCTTCGGACCCGCACTTACACCTGCGAAACTGGCCTCTCTTAACACCTGGAATTCTGCCTGTAGTGCACAGCTTGGAGTCGGAAGCTGCCTATCCAACGTTAGCTTTCCAGCTCAGCCCCTGATCTTGGTGCTGCTGTCAAACCTTACCGGATACATCAATCCCAACGTAATATTCGACCAGCAACTCTTCTTCGCCGCCCAGATCGGCGCGCTTCTGACATTCCTCAATATCGTGCCTGCGTGGCAGCTGGATGGTGGTCATATCTCAAGAGCGGTTTTCGGCCCCAGCGGACACAGGATCGCAACCTTCGCGGGGCTGATCCTACTTCTGCTTTCAGGGTTCTGGGCATTCGCCCTCCTGGTGCTAGTAATGATGGCGTTCTCCCGGAGAGGATTCGCAGGAGTGGAACCACTTGATGACGTTAGCCCGGTCAGCAACTCACGAAAAATTCTCTACATTCTCGGAATTGCGATGCTCGTGCTGACCTTTGCAAACTCACCGCTATAAGGCAAGGCAGCAAGCGCCTTCGTACTTTGTAGGCCGCGTGATAGTTGAGACGCTGAAACACACAAAAGGCGATGGAATGCTCAGCGTCAGTCAGATCGCTGATCAAGCAAGAACCACAACCGAACAAGTCGCACTAATTCTAGGCCCACTGCTGCGTTTAGAAGACCTTTCGGGGGCGCGGCTTACCAACCTAGCTCGGTTTAAGCTGGCCTTCGAGGCAGTCAGGCACGGAGCACTTCAACAAGTGGCCAGGGCTTTGACCTGGCAGGAGTTCGAAGCCTTCACCGAAGAGTGTCTACAAGCCGTGGGATTTGATACCCAGAAGGGAATCATCGTGAAGGGCGGTTCTAGACGGTGGCAGATTGATGTTATCGCAAAGAAGAGTCAAATGATTCTCGCGATAGACTGCAAACACTGGGAATCTCCAGGCTATGAATCAAAACTCAGCAACGCCGCGGAGCATCAAAAACTGGCAGTTCAAGCACTTATCCAACAAATGGCCACAAGAGAACAGTTCGGGAGAGAACGAGTACTCGCTTTGCCCATGATTCTCACCCTTTTCGAGCCTCGCTCGCGGATGGTAGACGGGGTTGTTGTGCTCTCAGTTGAGCAATTAGCTGATTTTCTTGAAGGAGTATCACCCTTCTCATCGGAACTACCTTTCATACCAGCACAAAGGGTCGCAAGAACCTCTATCAGTTGATGCACGAGAGTCGGAGCGGGTTTGAGATGAACGTCGTAGTAGTGGGGGCCGGAACAATGGGGTCCGGAATCGCATATGTGTCAGCCGCGTCGGGTCACAATGTCATCGTTGTCGAGCAGGACCAGAAGCTTCTCGACTCGGGAATGAAGCGGGTCGAGGAATATGTCCAGCGAGCCATCACACGCGGCCACGTAACCAAAGATCAAACCTCAACAATGAAGACGAGGCTTCGAGGTACTTTGGACTTCGAGGCCGCCTGCAAGTCCTCGAATCTAGTAGTCGAAGCTGTCTTCGAAGATCCGATAATCAAGGAGAAGGTGTTTGCAACAATCGACAAGTTCTCTCCAAAAGAAGCAATCCTAGCGTCCAATACTTCTTCGATAAGCATCACACGTCTTGCCCGTGCTACTCATCGACCGGACCGAGTCTTGGGACTTCACTTTTTCAACCCAGTGCCAACAATGAAACTGGTCGAACTGATCAAAGGAAATCAGACATCCGAGTCTACAGTCAAGATTGCCAGAGGATTTGTTGAATCGCTCGGGAAGACGGTGGTGCAATCGCTCGACAAGACCGGATTCATCGTAAACAAGGCACTTATGCCGTTTCTCAATGAGAGCATCAAACTCCTCGAAGGAGGCGTCGCATCGAAGGACGATATTGACAAGGCGTTCATGCTTGGAACGAACCATCCGATGGGTCCTCTGCAACTGTCCGATTTTATCGGCGTCGACGTGGTCTATCAGACCCTCAAGGTCCTTGAGAATGAGTACGGCGCCTGCTTCAAACCGACTCCTCTGCTCGAGAAGATGGTTAAAGAGGGAAGACTAGGCCGGAAGACTGGGAAGGGCTTCTATGACTACTGACGAGAATCCGACGATTGACGAACCGTCAAAGCGGCTGACAGAGATGATCCTCAAAGGCGAGGATCAAGAATCAGCACGTATTGCCGCAGAAATCGTCGGCGGTAGATCAGAGACAAACGATATCGTAGACGCAATCTCCGAGACAATGAACATCGTGGCAGACCTACATGAAGTCGAGAGATACACGGTCCAGCAAGTTGAAAGTTGCGAACGCGCCGCAGAGAGTGCCCTCAACGCGATAAGGCCGGGACTCAAGGTGGAACAGCGAAGAATCTCCGGCAAGGTAATGGTCACGTCTCTGCACGGAGACCCTCACAGATTCGACAAGACCCTTCTCCTGACAATGCTGGAGATGGGAGGATTCTCAGCGCTCGATGGAGGCGAAGAACTGTCTCCAGAAGAGGTTGTACGAAACGTCAAGAGTCTCAAACCAGATGTGCTCGCGATTCCACTAGTCACCACATCAGCCGTCAACGATCTTTTGCGCACGCGCTCTCTTCTGGCGAATTCTGGCGTTAAGACCAAGCTCGTCACGTATGGGAGGGGAGTGGCCAAACTGCCGAGCGATTCGCAGCTCAGTGCCATGGAAGAGGACTCGCTCAGCATCCTCAGCAGAATAGCCGAGATTCTAATATCTCGCTAGCTTACTTCCTTCTTCTGAGAGCCAGGAGGAGATTCCTGGTTCCTTTTACTCTCCAGAGGAGCAGCCCCGAGACCACGGTTGAAGAGAAGGCTGCTGAAAGCTGGGACACGACGAATTTTGCCGAATAGTCCATTCTTGCTAGGCCGAATGACCATGTGTAGAAGTTGACCGCCGTCTCTTTCAACGACGGAATTGAGTTTGAGGCTGAGGCTACTGCGCTGATGAACCAGCTCGATTCGACGATGTACGGGGTGAAGAGAACAATGGTGAACGGAGTTAGGACGATGGCCGCTGCTTTTACCATTCTTAGCGGGTAGAGTATTCGGCGTACTCGTCGATCGGGACCCGCCATTACGAATGCAGTGTTTTCGAACACGCTCATCCATAGCGTGAGGAGGACAATGGCGTTTGCCAAGGAGAAGAATAGTGCGATGGAGAGCGGGATCTTTAGCGCTCCGAGCGGGATACTGAATGATTCATCCATCATTCCGCGTCCCACCATGGAGTTGAAGTAGAGTAGTTCGATACCGACGGAGATCGCCGCGAAGACGATTGCAGGCATCCAACCTCGCAGGATCTCCCAGCGGAGAAACATGCGCTTGTAGGTTGTAGTGCCCGAGGCCACGGCAAACACTTGAACTTACGACCAATCTTGACTGGTTAAAAACCCGATCGCTCGCGTAACCGTATCATTTCCGCTAGAGTTACGGGAGCTTAGTCTACACCCGAACTTCAAATTGTCAACAACGTGCTTTGACTGCGCGTTCCGCCTAGGTTTCACGGTCAAGAGAAACGCGTGATCGGATGGTTGAACAAAGGAAGATGGATACTGGTAGCCCTTGCTCTGGTAATCCTAGCCTCAATCACGAGTTCCGGATACGCGGCTGCTCCCAGCCCTCAAGAAAACGTGAATCTCTACACAGGAAACAGGCTCATCATAAGCTCCACCCAGCAAGCCATCAAGTCAGTCATAGTAAGAGGCAACCTCACAGCCGCAACAGTCTCGAACCGGACCTATCCAGCCAAGAACTTCACGCTTACAACAAACTCGACACAACTCTACACTCTCAACGTTCTGCTCTCATACCCGAGCACCTACACGACCGCGATCATCATCAATGATCCCGCAGCCAACTCGAACAGCGAGTACACGTCGTACTATGTGTCTGGAGGAGACCTGAATCTTACCATATTCGCTGTCTTCCAGCCTGCGCCAAACAACGGCGAAGGCCCGTCTCTCAGCTGGTCCTCGTTCTTCGGCTGGTTCAGCCAGTTCGGCAACGCCTTTCCGCTCTGGATCAAGGTGCTCTATACGTTGCTAGGCGCACAGTTCGCATTCGTGGGCTACCGGTGGATAAAGTTCGAGGATGAGAAGAGAAGAATCGAAGGCCACTTGCCTCCTCTGGACCGCGGAAACAGGATCTACCTCTGGATCGATGTCGTGTTCAGAACGCTACTCGCAGGTTTCATCATAAGCATCGTCCTGATGCTGGGCGAGACCGTCATCATCACAGCAGCTCAGTATCTGTTCTTCGTCACTCTCAACCTCTTTCCCCTGGTCGACCTGTTCTCACTCTTCTTCGTCGCCGTACTCGGACTAATCATCTACCTTGCCCGCGAGGGACTAGACAAGTTCCTCGACCTAAAGCCGATGATGGAGGACTAGAATTTGAAGAACCAGCGACGGGTAGCATCAAACGACGATCAACTCTCCGAATTCCTCTTCGGCTCAGTAAGGCCCTGGTGGGACCGGCGACCATGGCTAAGACGAGTCTTCCTCATCCCACTCCGATCAGTCGACAAGTCCTACGGCAGATGGAGCAAAGCAAGAGTATCACCCAGACGATTCAGAAAGATCCAGGAACGTCTCGACCGGGAATACCCGCCGGACAAGTTCTCTCCCTCTAACCTCATCGGTCGAGACAGAGAGTTCAACCTCCTGCTCGACTCCTTCAGACTCCACGTCCTCCGACATCCCTCATTGACCAAGTACTTCGGTAAAGAGGAGCTCCCCAAGGCACTCTGTCTAGCGGGAGACAGCGGAACAGGCAAGACCTTCCTCACCATGGTGTCACTCCGAGAGATGCTGCTGGAAGCCTACAGGAGCGGAGTCCTCGTAACCCCCGTGATACTGAAGGGTTCTGATGTCTACTCTGAATTCTACGGCAAGAGCACTCGACAGCTAGGCCGCTTCCTCGACTACGCAAGCTCCGTCCCTTCAGTCGTCTACATCGACGAGTTCCAGAGCTTCGGCAGAAAGGTCCGAGGAGAGACAGGAGCTGAGATCGAGGACACCAGAATACAGGATGAATTGAATCGTTGGCTGGACAAGATCGTTAGTGGAAAATCCCGGACAATGGTAATCGTTGCGACCAACGCGTACGAGAAAATCCGGGAAGACATTCGCCGAAGACTCTCAAAAGTGAGCTTGAACGATGGTGTGACACGCGAGATGCTTCTGGCGGTGGTAAACGACTCCCTGAAAAGAGAAGGATGGGTCAATCTCAAGGCTGACGACCTCCTCGATCTCATGGAGCGCGAGGTAACTATCAGACGACGAGCCTCTCTCACGCCCAGCGACATCCAAGAGATCTTCCGCGAAGTCCGAAAATCAAAGGAGGCACCTTTGAGAGAGAAGATCAGGGAATCGAGAACCGACCTCCGAACCATAGAGCGGCCTAAGATCTCAGCAGGAATCGAGGACTTTGCAGCAGCCGCTAGGAACGTGAAACTCTACTCTGAACAGGAGAAATCGCAGGAAGTCGTTGACGCGGTCTACGTAATGAAGCCAAAAGTCAGTCGAGAAGATCTCGGAGGACTCCATGACGTGAAGAATAAGGTCCTCAACCACATCGCTCTCGCCTTCAACCCGTCAATGAGAGAACTCGGCCACCAATCTAACCCGAGATTCTTCCTCCTCGGACCCCCTGGGACTGGAAAGACGCTATTGGCGATGGTGGCGGCTGCAGAGAACAATGTAGGATTCATCAAAGTGCGAGGGGGCGAACTGATGAGTGGTGCAAACTACATGGGAGATCCAGAGAAACGGATCAAGGACCTCTTCGCAATGGTCCGACAGAAGAGCCCGTGCATCCTTCTCCTTGACGAGGCTGACGCTATCTTCTGGGGAGGAGATCCCTCCAGCAACAAGATACTGGCGCAGGTAAAGGCGGAGCTAAGCGAGCTCCGGCCAGAAGACAGAGTAGTGGTCATTGCGACTTCAAACAAGGAGCAGCTTATTGATCAGGCTACCAGGGACAGGTTTGAGCCGAACATTTTCTACATTCACCCACCGCTAAACGATGCCGAATGGAATGAAGTTGTCGCGATTCATCTTAGGAAGCTGCAGCCGTATCTTCACCCCGAGGTCGACGCTGCTAAAATAACGAAGATGTTCCGGAGACAAAGAGTGCTCAGCCCGAGGGGTGTCGCAGAGACAGTCTCCGAAGCCCACCGGCTCTGGGCGTCCGAAATCGCCGCCGCCAGAGGCATCACTGATGCAGGAGGTTCAGAGTCAGCAGTCCAGAACATCACTACGAAGTATCAGGAGGATCTTGACAGGCTGAAGGAAGTCCTTGCGATCTATCAACAGGAAGGAACGACGCTCAAACGAGAAGAGGTGAACCAGGACGACTACAAGCTACGACTATTCCACTTCCAGAAGGCCATTTCCAGCCTCGAATCTCTAGAGGATAAGGAGCATCGAGAAATTGCAGAGGCACTCATACTCTCGCAAGCCCTGTCCGGTGTTACCTACGGTCTCTATACGAGTGACCGGGGCTCGGGAGGAATTCTTACCATTCAGTGCAATGTTCGGCCCGCCAATTCAGGCGAGAGACACGTGTCAGTAACGGGCCAGGCCAGCTCAATGATAATGGGACAGACATTCGTCCCAGATCACTCCGTGATAGAAAGTGCTGAGAATGCTGTTGAAGCTGTAAAGTCATGGCTCTGGTCCCGAACCCGGGTCGACCTTTCCAAATACCATGTGCACTTCCAGATCAGAAGTATCCTAGAGGGAGCACCAGGAGCAGGAGTGTCAGGTCCGAGCGCTGGCTACGCCATGCTTAACGCGCTGATCTCTGAACTCTCCAATACTCCAATAATTCAGTCAAAAGTCATGACCGGGACGATAGGTGTGAAAATGGACGTAGGACCAGTAGGTGGCCTCGGCGGGCGTGGCCGAGAAGCAGGGAAGCTCGTCGGAATATTGAAGGCTGAGAAGGTCAAGATTACAGACCTTCTCGTCCCTGACTCAAACTATCGGAGTGCGAAAGACGAAATGAAGATGGTTCAGGACGAAGGAATCATCGTCCATCCGATCACTAACGCTCAAGATGGCTGGCCGATCCTGTTCAATCTAACGAGCGAGGAGCTTGCAAAGAAGATCCGGGCGGCACTTTTCGACCGAGAATCTCTCGTTGACTTGGAATCGAACTCGTCTCGATTCCTCGGAACTGGACAATAGCTAGTCCAAGCCGGGTAGGTTCCGGTCTAACCCCAAGATGTCATTCTAGGTTACGGAATTCTTGTCTGCGAATACTCTCTAGCTAATTACCTGATTCTCGATGATCAAGGATGGGTCTCCGGATCAAACTAGCCCGATTCAACAATTCGACGAAGGCGAGACCCTTCCGGCTAAGCGGTCTGGAACCGATGACATCCTCAACCTCATTTCGAAATTCTTGGAATCAGCTGGAAACGTCCTTCTAATCCAAGGCCCTCCGGGCGCCGGGAAGACGACGCTTGCGCTCGAGCTTCTGCAAAGGGTACGGGCGACTCGCCTGGGAGGATCCGAGATTCCCCCGACCAGACTCTACGTCCCCAGTCGTGCCTCTCCGAGAAAGCTTCGAAAGCACTTTCCTTGGATCCATGAAATGCACGACCCGCTCTCAACAAAAGCCTCGACCGACAATTCTTCAATGGACGCCGAAGGAATACGAGTGTCGGATGCTGACGATGTTTTCAACAAAATTCTCAATATCAAACGTTCCACGCTGAAGGGTCTCATGGTCATTGACAGTTGGGAGGGAGCCCTGAGGAACACGAGCGAAGATGGGCGTCGTATGATCGAATCAGCAGTACTATCAGACCCAGAAGACAGTAGAGTAGGAGTAGTCTTGGTGAGCGAAGGGGGACGCGTTGGAGATCTCCCGAACTTGGTCGATGGTATTGTGACACTATCATCCTCGGAACTCGAGGGCCGGAGGTTGAGAACGATCGCCGTAAACAAACTTAGAGGCCTTAAAGTCAAGGCAGATCGTGCCCTCTTCTCTCTCGACAAAGGCAAGTTCAACCTGCTGCCAAACACGAGATTCGACGGCAATTCCTCCACGAAGCCGAGCATCCTATCCCCAGTTCCCCACACGAAGTCTTTCTTCTCAACGGGGAGTCGCGACCTCGATACCATGCTCAAAGGTGGGATCAGAAAAGGCTCCTCGATCTTGATTGACGTAAACAATACCGTCCCTACCATGGGAGTGCGGCTTCTCCTCAGAATCATCAACGCAAATTTTGTTAATCAAGGAGGATTCTCCTGCATCGTCCCGTTTAGTACAGTCAGCTCGAAAAACGTCGCCGAGTCCCTGAGGCCTCTTGTCGGAGAAGCTGCCCTCAACGAGAGAATCCGCATCATGGAATACAACCAAGAACTCCCACCAGAGGAGTGGAGGGTACAGCTCAAAGGGAATCCACTGGATGACTTTACGCTCTTTGGCAAAATATGGAAAGAGGTAGAGACATATTCTTCGTCAATAGTCCTCACGATAGATCTTGACAAGCTCGTTCAAGTCTACGGCGACAGCCTAATGCTTCCTAGCCTAACAAATTTGGGAGCGAGCATACGCGATGCGGGGGCGGTCACACTCGCGGTGACATCAGAGCCGAATAAAATCAGGGAAGCATTCTTGAGAACAGCGGATTATTACCTCAAAATCGAGAGTATCAACGATACGATGGCCATCTATGGTGTTAAACCGTTCACGAACGTGTATGGAGCCGAATTCGCATTCGACTCAGGCTACCCATCGCTCAAACTTATTGAAATAGTGTGACTCAGAACCAAGAGCAAAGCCAACGAGCGTCTCGACACGTTACTCCACTATGCGCGTTTGTAATCATCTACTACCTTCAGAAAGTTCTTGAAAACACTGGCCCCCTTAGGAGTATGATAGACTTCAGGGTGAAACTGCACTCCGAACAAGTTCCTGTTCTCATGCCTCATCGCTTGGACAGTACAGTTAGCTGAACTTGCGAGAACCTTGAACCCGGGTGGGGCCGAAACTATTTCGTCGTTATGGGATTCCCAGGCTGTAAACGATGGCTTCAGTCCGGTCAAGATTGTGTCTTCATCTGAAACTGAAACCTCGACAGGGCCGAATTCGGGCTTCTTAGCCAGATTCGTGCTGCCCCCGAACGTTGTCGCCATGAGCTGGTGAGTTACGCAGATACCGAGCATCGGGAGCTTGATCTTGGTCATCAGGTTCGAAACATCCCTGAGCTCCTCGCTCAGTGCGTCGAGGGATCGCACGCTCTGGGGTCCACCGCCCATAACTAGCGCGTCAGCCTTCATAGCTTCGAACTTTTCAACAGGAGTTGAAGGAGGCATCAGGCGCGAATCGACTCCCAATTCTTGGAGCCTCCTAGCGATCAGATGATTATACTGACCTCTGACATAGACAACCGGGATAGTCGTCAAGGTTTACTCAAACTCTATCGTCGCTGGCGGCTTCGGAGTAATATCATAGTATACGCGCGACGAGTCGCCAGTTTTGAGGATCGATTCTGCAATATCTTTGAGGATCTTCCAGGGAACTTGCGCTACCGCTGCCGTCATGAAGTCACGGGTGGAGATAGCTCTAACTATGACAGAGAGTGGCGGTCCTCCTCTCTTCTCCTTTACCAGAACTGCCACACGTGTAACGTCTACAAACTTCTCGACAATGCCTGACTGGGCAAGGCGTAGTTTCTCCGGAAGCCACCCGTAGGTTTCTCTGCTCTCATCTTGGATCTTTATTCCCACCAATCTGCCGTAGCTTCTCGTATCGCCCTTGACCCCAGTGACCCGATCCTCGAACACGTCAACGCGAGTCTCTGATGGTGGAAGGCCCAGGGCTCCTGCAGTCGTCTCCTCCAAGCTGTCGTAAACCGCGTCCTTCACGAAATCGTTCTCTATGACACCGCTGAAGTACTGATCATAATTGAACGGACCAAGTTTCTGCTCAACAATCTCTGTTGATGATTTGAGAAGATCTAGCTTCTTCTTGGAAATGGCTCCAATGCATCTTACCAGAAGCCCTGGACCTGGAAAGGGTTGTCGCTCCGACAGGTCCCTCGGAACATCCAAATGCCGTCCGAGTAGCCGAACCTGGTCCTTGTAAAGCTCTGAGATGGGCTCAACCACCCTGAACCCATAGGTGGATAGAGCATCAATTCCTACTTGCTCGAGAATATTGTGCTGGGTCTTTATTCCCCCTTGAGTCTCGATCCAGTCCGGCGCGATAGTTCCCTGAACAATAAAATCACAACCGTCCTTTTGCGCTTCTTCACCCAAGACCCGATAGAAAGTCTCTCGAAACTTCTTCCTCTTTTCCTCCGCACTCGTCTCGCCTTTTGTAGCTTCCAAGAAGCGGCCGCCTGCCTTAACGAGCTTGACCTTCAACCCTAACGAGGAGTCACCGAGTCTAGTCTTGATACTCTCTGCCTCTCCCACCCGCAAGAATCCAGTGTCTATGAAAACAGGGAACAATCGATCTCCAAGGGCTCGTTTTGCGACGAGCGCCGCGACGGTGCTGTCAACACCCCCGGAGACTGCGGCGATCGCTTTGCCGTTTCCCACTGTTTCTAGTATTCTAGCCGTTTCGCTAGTCAGATAGCTTGAGGGACGGAACCCTTCAAGCGTCACCGACAACCATGCGCCACTTTACACCTAATCCCGTCCGAGGAATTTATCCTTTGGTTTATCGTGTTCCAGCGATTACTTCCCGCTCCTATCCGAAAGGATAAGTTCTCTATTCCCTAATATCCGGAATCGGAAGCCTTCGCCCCTTTTTCGAATTTAGGGTCCTGATTTCACGCGCAATTTGAACTAGGTCGATTTCTCTTCTTCCGTCTGAGTAGTACTTCCTAGCAAGAAGCGCCAGCTGTGCCTGCCTCCGCTTGACGACGAGGTAGGGTATGATTTGAACTAGTGCATGTTCAGCTTTCTTGGACGCAGCGATCCACATGTTGAATCTGTCTTGACGACGAGTGAAGATGAAACCTGTTCCGATAATTTCTCTAAATCGCTCGATGGGAGTTCTTTCCTTGTTTCCAACCTGAACTAGTGGATACCAATAGGCCCTGTGAGGACGTTGAACAACGCTAATCGACCCTTCCCCGTCGAAGAATCCGGCTGCCCAGGCCAATTCAATCCGTTTCGGCAAAGGAAGTTGGGATCTTCGCGATCTTATTTAAGAATCGATGAGATGCCTAACTATGAGCCCACTTGGCGCTCGCGGCCCCACGGATCATCGGCAGAGGCACTTGGCTGGACAAGGTCGCTTCTGAGATTATTGAGAGAGAGCAGAAGCTCGGCCGGGAAGTTGATCTT
>Ga0209235_1000200_pt1 | contig 28747 bp, 34 predicted proteins | sample GraSoi013_1_20cm_4_FD_185817 | JGI IMG/M metagenome (GOLD analysis project Ga0209235, IMG submission 185817) | Grasslands soil microbial communities from the Angelo Coastal Reserve, California, USA - Sample 09_25_2013_1_20cm (SPAdes) (version 2) | ecosystem: Environmental > Terrestrial > Soil >... | reverse complement strand
TAAATTACGAATGCGGTCGCCGGGATTTGAACCCGGGTAACGGGCTTGGAAGGCCAGTGTACTAACCAAACTATACTACGACCGCTCACTCTGCCAATCTTAGACCTACATAATAATTCTTTTTTCATATTCGTATAGTACACGCGAAATGATCACATGAGCTTCAAGAGCATTTTTATCAACAGATATTGTTTTGTCGAAATGTTTGTTGATATTGTCGGAAAAATGACCTCTAGCAAATCCGCCGACCACCAAACAGGTATTATCATCAATTCCCTGAACCAATTGTTGATATGATATCAAAGTTCCTTTCGTAGTAAGCCCAACTGTTTGCTTTGGTTTTATCTTATCTATTAAACTAGAAAAATCCATATTTTTTATTTCAAGAAGCATTTTGTCATTTTCTTCTATTTTACCAACAGAATACAACTTTTCGATCAATCCCGCAAACCTGTGGTAAGATTTTGGAATCCTGATGTTTTGACCTACAAATATGACTTTATTATTGATCGTATGAACAAAGACATTAAGCCTCTTTTCGAAATACAAGGGAATACTGAGTGCCTCCAGAAGGCAAAAATGTACCAAATCTGGTCTGCCTCTTTTAATCTCATCTTTAATCCCCTTCATTGCGGCAAAGTGCCATGATATGTCAAGTAGAATTTCAGACGGCTTTTTCTTAGATCTTCTAGATGAAGCAAGAACAGAATTGTGTTTTTGGAGTTCTGGCGGTACTAGTTCCAGAGCAGATTCTGCTATGACAAGCGATAGCAAGATTGTATTTTAAGGGTAGGAATTATTTAACTAACGTGAAAGCTGCGCTAAGGGACTTGATAATTGAACGGATGCAAATTCTAATTAAGAATGCAACATCTAATGCAAGGTCAAATCCAGAGTTGGCAGAAAGACAATCTAGCCTTGCCAAAAGACTCGGTACAAAACATAGAGTTAGAATGCCGTATGAATTGAGAATGAACTTTTGCAAAAAATGTAAGAAGTTCATTGTACCAGGTTTCACATCTAGGGTAAGAGTAGGAAGAAGCTCAGTCAAATCGATACGTATAACCTGTGGATTTTGTAATCACACGTACCGAAAGATCATTAAAAAACAAATTCCAAAAGGTCAATGATTTATAAGACGAACTTTAAATTTTCATTTTCATGGCAAAGGCATACGATGTACCAGCAGATTTACTAATTAACAAATTATCGGAGATTCTAAAAAGCGAGGATATCACTCCTCCAAACTGGATCCCATTTGTCAAGACTGGTTCACATGCACAGAAACCACCTCAACAAAGTGATTGGTATTACACAAGATGCGCATCTCTTCTCAGAAAGATCTATCTTCATGGTCCCATTGGTATACAAGATCTAAGAACAATGTATGGTGGAACAAAAGCGGTGGGATACGGCGGAGCTCATCACCGAGATGCTGGCGGAGCAATAATTAGAACAGCAGTTCACAACTTGGAAAAGTTAGGTTATCTTGATAAGGCAGAAGGAAAAGGAAGAACAATCTCTCATGAAGGAATGAAAAAGATTGATCGTATCTCAACTGAAATCTTGAACGTGCTAGTAGCGAAGAATCCAAATCTGAAGAAATACTCCTAATGGTCTTATGAGCATCGAAAATCCGAACGATGAAAGAAAACCAAGTGATGCCGAAGTCACTGCTCTAAAAGAGCAAGCACTTAGAACTCTGCTTACGCCTGAAGCTAGATTAAGATTAAACAACGTGAAGATGGTAAAGCCAGAGCTTGCTGCAATGGTTGAGAATTATCTTCTAGGAATGGCATCACAAGGCAAATTAAATTCACAGATATCAGACGATCAGCTAAAACAGATTCTGTTGTCTATCCAACAACCAAAGAGAGATTTTAAGATAAACCGTAGGTAGGTCTGGCGAAAATATATTAGGGGTAAGTTAGGCGGATCCAACATGAAAGCCGTTGTTTACGAAAAATATGCGCCGAATGATGATTACAACTCAATTCTCAAAGTAAATGAAGTAGATGATCCAAAACCAAAACCCAATGAAGTTGTCTTTAGAGTCAAAGCTGCGGCACTAAACTATAACGATATTTGGGGAATGAGAGGACAACCGATCCCCGTTCCTTTACCACACATTTCAGGATCAGATGCAGCAGGTGAGGTCATAGCAGTAGGAGGAGATGTTACTAGCGTCAAGGTTGGTGACAGAGTTGTTTCGCATTCAAACATGTCATGCAGAGTTTGTCAGGCATGTACTGATGGACGTGAATATGATTGTATCAAGAGAACCATTTGGGGATTCCAAACAGGACCACTATGGGGTGCCTTCTCCGAAGTTACTCATTTACCAGAGGTAAATGTTGCAAAGATTCCAGAGGGTGTAAGTTATGATGAAGCGGCCGCTGCTTCTATGACTTTGTTGACTGCTTGGCATATGCTAGTAGGAAGAGCAAAGATCCGTCCTGGTCAAAATGTGCTTATCATGGGAGGAGGTTCAGGTGTTGGAAGCTTTGGAATTCAAATTGCAAAACTGTACAACTGTACTGTAATCTCGACCGCAAGTCCTGACAAATTAGACAAGCTAAAGCAGTTGGGTGCTGATTTTGCAGTAGACCATAGAAAAGAAGATTGGAGTAAAGAAGTAAGAGAAATTGCAAAACCGCTTGGCGGTATAGATATATCATTTGATCACATTGGTCAAACTCATTGGAATGCTCAGCTTACTTTGCTTAAATACGGCGGAACGCTTGTTTCCTGTGGAGCAACCACAGGATATGATGCCAAGACTGACCTGAGGCACATCTTCTTCAAGGGAACAAATATTTTGGGTTCTACACAAGGAACAAAGGCCGAACTAGAGCAGGGCCTATACTGGATGGGCAAAAAGAAGATAAAAGCTGTCATAGATTCTGTGCACAGCTTTGAAAACGCTGCCGAAGCACATACTAAGATGCTGACAGGTAAAGGAATGTTCGGCAAAATCTTAATGAAACCGTAGTCCCACCAACTTTATGGCAAGACTCTTACGAAGTCTTCTTTTTGTTCCTGGTAACAATGTGCGATTCCTAGAAAAAGCCAAGACTCTTGATGCAGATATTATTTGTTTTGATTTGGAAGACTCTGTCCCACCTGAAGAAAAAAAAACTGCAAGAAATTTAATCAAGAACATATTGCAAAATCGCTCACAATACACGGCCGAAATTTATGTAAGAACGAACTCTCCAAAATCTGGTATGATTCAAGATGATTTAAAAGAGATTGTTCAGAAGGGCATTGATGGAATAGTAATTCCCAAAGTCAATAATGCAAATGAAATAACAAAAACAGAAAAGATTTTAGCCAATTTAGAAAAGAAACGAAAGATCAAACCAATCGAACTTGTACCATCGATAGAGTCTGCTGCAGGTGTTGTCAACGCGTATCATGTTGCGTCCGTCAGTGAAAGAGTATCAGCTCTTGTTTTTGGCGTTTTTGACTTGCTTAATGAATTGGGAATAGAATATACTAAACAAGCAGAGGGGGCAGAATACGCAAGAGCAAAGATTCCAATAGACGCCAAAGCGGCAGGAAAGTATGCTATAGACGCAATCTGGCAGGACCTAAATGACGCAGCAGGGTTTGAACAAGATTGCTTTGAAGCAAAGAACCTAGGATATGTGGGTAAAAGCATTATTCATCCTGGTCAAATTGAGACTGCACATAGAGTATTCCATCCTACGCCAGCTGAGATTGAATGGGCAAGAAAGGTAATCGAGGCATATTCTTTTGCCAAGGAGAAAAAAAAGGGTGCAACCAAAGTGGATGGTAAAATGATAGATGAGGTTCACTTCAAGAGAGCAAAGACTCTTCTTAACTCAATTCCTTCTAAGTAGCATCTCTAATTCTCCATTTATAGCGATCAGAATAAATCATCATGCGTCAAATAACAACACGACAATGTTTACTGGAATTATTGAAGGCCTTGGCAATATTGTTAGATTCGATAAGAAAACATCGAATCGTAGTTCAGCCAAAATGAAAATAGACATGGGCAAACTTGCAAAAGATCTCAGAGTGGGAGATAGTGTTGCAATAAATGGCGTTTGTCTTACTGCATCAGGTATAACAAAAGGAATTGTCGAGTTTGAGATGATAAGTGAAACGATCAAGAAAACAAATCTTGGATACTTGGGAAATGGTGATAAAGTGAACATAGAGCGGAGTCTGAAGATTGGCGACAGACTGGAGGGGCATTTCGTACTGGGGCATGTTGACAGTGTAGGCACTATTGTTAAAATAGAAAAACAACCAAAGCAGGTAAAAATTTGGATTGAGATACCAAAACAACTATCAAGACACATCATCAAGAAAGGTTCAGTAACAGTAGATGGAATAAGTCTTACAGTTGTTGGCGTGTATAAAAATAAATTTTCAGCTTCAATAATACCACATACAACTAAATTAACAAATCTTCGATACAAGAAAACTGGAGATAAAGTTAATATTGAAACTGACATACTCGGCAAGTATATTTTGTCGGGAAGCTAGTAATCTACTACTTTTGTGGTAATTACCAATTTTCTAGTAAGATTTATAATTATAGGATCAAGGTGATTACATATGTCCTTACAAGATGCAATTTCTTCGCTAAGAAAGGGCAATTTCATCTTACTCCATGATGGAAGTACGCGAGAAAATGAGGTTGACATGGTAGTGGCAGCGGACTTTGTGACTGCAGAACACGTTGCGCGTATGCGTCAAGATGCTGGCGGGTTAATATGCCTATCAATAAATCACACCTTTGCTGCAAGCCTCGGTTTGACCTACATGCACGACATACTATTCAATTCTCAAAACATTGACATGGATTCAAAGAGAATGATTATTGGTACTGCACCTTATGGGGACAGGCCGTCATTTTCAATTTCTATAAACCATGTGAATACCTTTACTGGAATAACAGACAGAGAGAGAGCCTTCACTATATCAGAAATGGCTCGTTTGTACAAAAGCGGAAACCAGAACAAGAAGGACGTTTTCAATTCTACGTTTAAAACACCCGGACATGTTCCACTTCTTATTGCGTCAGAAGGTTTGTTATCCAATAGACTGGGACATACGGAAATGTCAGTCTATCTGGCAAGTCTTGCCGGACTTTCTCAGGTCACAGCTATCTGTGAAATGTTAGACTCTGAAACATATGCAGCATTATCTATTGAAAAAGCAAAAAAATATGCAAAAGAAAACACTATCCCATATTTTGATGGTAGTGAGCTTGTAAAATTAGCCAAGGAGCATTAATTTTGAACATTGCAATAGTGATCTCGGATTTTAACAGTGAAGTTACTTCAAAAATGCTGGAGGTCGCCATCGAGAAGGCAAAGACACTCAAAATGAATGTAAAATACACATGTAGGACGCCAGGAGTATTTGATATGCCACTTGTAATTGATACATTACTAAAAAAGGACGAAGTCGATGCTGTGGTGACTCTTGGAGCAATAATCAAGGGACACACCAAACATGATGAGCTTATCGCCAATGCTACTACAAGAGCTCTAGTCGAACTTTCAATAAAGTATAGGAAACCAGTAACATTGGGAATAAGCGGTCCAGGCATGAGTGATAGACAAGCGCATCAAAGGATAAGACCTGTAGCCGAAAGGGCAGTAGAAGCAGTACTGAAGATTAGAGAAGAATTGAGGAAGATATGAAATGATCCAACTTACCATAATTAAGATAACGGGATACGGCCCATGGACGCTTACACTAGGTAGTGACAGAGAACACAGATTACAAATTCTGCAAGCATCACTGTACAAAGAAATACAAAATCTATTTTCAGAAAGGAACTGCCTTGCCTTTCCCAATAGATTCGATGAAATTTTTGTTATAACAAATGGCCTTTCAGTAGTTGATCATATAGAAATTCAAAAAGAATTAGCAAAATCTTTCCAGTTGAGTGTATCAATGTCTATAGGACAAGGAAAAACACCGTATGAAGCAAACTTGAATGCGGATAAATCTCGAAGATCCAAAATTACTCTGGACAAAGAGCATAACATTTTCGGAATGCCGTTACAAAAAGGAGAAGATCTGGTACAGATAATCCACATGGATGTCGATGGCTCGACTTCTATTTCGGCAAACCATTCTCCCTATGAGGTTTCATCGCTTATTCTCAGATTGTACTCTGAAATGTCGGAGTTTTTCCTGCCTAGAAACTCTCTTACATTTTTCATGGGGGGAGACAATTTCATGATAGTTAGCTCTGGCATTGACAAAGAAAACATAGCAAAATTTCTTGATTTAGTAAAACAACGACATGGATTATCTTTTAACTGTGGGATTGGAACGGCAAAAACAGGAAGAAACGCAGCTAAACTAGCTACCAAATCACTTGATAAGATACGAGAGCTCAGAGAGTCTGGTACAAAAGAACAACGAATACTTGAGCTAACATGCTGATAAGAAATGTCAGTCTTCTCTTAGGCCGAGAACTAGATTACATTAATACCACCTGTGTTCGAATCTCGGACGAATACGTTAGATCTATAGGAAATAGCCTTCAACCGAAGAAAGGAGAGGAAGTTGTTGATTGCGAAGGTCTCTTAATGATGCCTAGTCTTATCAATGCACACACCCACATTGGAGATTCTATTGCAAAAGATATCGGTATAGACGAAGATGTTGAATCTAAGATTCATCCAGTTACGGGTTTGAAACAAAAAATTCTGAAGAATTCAGACGCGTCTCATCTTGCTAGCTTTATTCGAAGTTCATGTCTCTCGATGATTAGAAAGGGAATAACTACATTCATTGATTTCAGAGAAGGAGGTATTGCAGGTGTCAATATACTTAGAAGAGCATCAACTGGAATTCCAATAAGGTCTGTTATCCTGGGCAGAATAGAATTCTATCAAGATTTTAATTCAATCAAGGCAAATTCTCCAATACCAGAATCGAAAAGATCGGATCTTTCAGAACTATTAAGAAATTGTCATGGAATAGGAATTAGCGGACCTAACGAATTTAGTGATTCTTCACTAAGATACTTTTCAAAACAGAAGAAAATTCGGGCAATCCATTCAGCAGAAACCGAACAAAGTAATGCTTTGTCTGCAAAGATAACCGGTAAGAGCGAGACTCGGAGAGCGTTACTTGCAAAGCCAGACTTTTTAGTTCACATGACTCATGCTTCTAAGAAAGACCTACAACTAGTATCTAAGAGCAAAGCAAGTATTGTGGTTTGCCCACGAGCGAACGGTGCCCTAGCAGAAGGGATTCCTGATGTCGATCTTATGTTGGAAACAGGATGCAATGTTGCTATTGGAACAGATAATGTGATGATAAATTCTCCTGATATGTTCAAAGAGATGGATTATCTTTGGAAGGTTTCTATGGGAATGAAAAAAAAGAGATTGTCCCCAAAACTGATACTGAAGATGGCTACAGTAAATTTTTCGGATCTTTTAGGTGGCAAGGTTGGAATTATACAGGTAAATAACAACGCAGATTGCATCTTTATTGAAAAACACTCAATAGATTTGGAACCAATGCATAATCCCCATGCATCAATTATTCATCGCGCATCAGAGAATACACTAAAAGCTGTAATGTTTGGAGGAGAAATAATTCATGGCAAAATCTAGGCAGCGCATCACACTTAGCGCTGCCATGAGCATCGACGGAAAGATAGCAACCCGCTCAGGCGATTCCAAACTTTCGTCTAAAATGGATCTAACGCGCCTTCATAAGCTCAGAAGAAATATGGATGCCATATTAGTCGGAAAAAATACTATTGATATTGACGATCCTTTGTTAACTGTAAGAGATGTAAATGGAAGGAATCCAATTCGTATAATTTTAGACTCGAGAGGAACTATTTCTGATAATTCCAAAATCGTTAAAACAGCAGATAAAATTCCTACAATACTAGTAGTAACAGAGAAGGCTCCAAGGAACACAGAGAAACTCGGTAAGAAAGGAGTTGAGGTACTAAGGTGTGGACGAGATAAAATTGATCTGAAGAGATTATTGAGGATCCTCCAGAAAAAAGGAATCAATAAGATCCTCTTAGAAGGTGGAGGAATAACAAATTGGCATTTCTTAAAGGAAAAATTAGTTGATGAACTTATAATTACAGTTACACCCTACATATTGGGCGGAAAAGATGCCATTTCACTGGTACAAGGAGATGGTTTTGATAAGATATCAAAATCCACATCGTTCAAGCTAGGGAAAATCAAAAGAATGCAAAATGAGATAATTCTTCACTATGTTTCTTAATGCTTCAAGTCGCCACGTAGCTCATCAACCTTGCTCTGCAAGGCCTTCTTGAGTTTTTCATTTTTTGAAAGATTAACTAGCTTTCCGCAAGTTGGACATTTAAAGGAAAGATCAAGCGCCTTTTCAAAAGTCAATTTTTGGCAGTCAGCAGTTCCACAATGATAAAAATCTGCAGAGTTCTCGTAATCTAATCTCTGCTGTAATCTTTCAACAATCTTTTTCTTCTGATTTTCAATGAAATTATCAACTTCATCTTTTCTTGCTCTCCATCTGTACACAAACCATCCTTTCTTTTCGTCTTTTACTCTAATTCCAGTTATCAAAGCCTTTCCGAACAGATCATACAACACTTTCCTAACTATGTTGATTCTAAGTCCTGTAGAACTTGCAATTTCCTCATCGGTTGCGTCCTCTGTGTTGAGAAGAGAACGGGCCACCTTGAGATATTCATCTCCGCCGATTAAAGCTGCTATTTTTACAAAAGGATCCTCATGTTCAATTGTCACGTATTTTCCTCCTTTTCACCATATTTAATCAGTGGTTTTATTCATTACCCTCTTTCCCTTTTTTGTAGGAATTATTTCCCTTTCTGCGTTGAAGTACTTCTTTTGAAGTTGCTGTCCACGCAAAAGCCTGTCAAGTAAGATAGCAAGGGCAGATATCTCTGAGTGCGGCTGATTTCCTACCGCAACATTGTAATCAGCTACATCATAGACTTCCCTTGGAACCTTTTCTGCTCCCACCACTATTAGGATCTTGTCTTCCTTTCTTAGGTCAGGCTGCGCTGTATTGATGCTTTCTCCGTACATAGTTAGATGAACAATTTTGAACGAGTCTTTCTTTTTTAATCGGATAACTTCTTTCCAGTTTTCTATAATTTCCACTTCGAAATCACTACCCCACATCCTATTTACTTTGGAAATAGTACCTTTGATATCGGGATTGGCATCACACATAAATATTTTTGATGCTCCAAAAGCCCTAGATACAAGAGCTACATGTGTTGTTACTCTGTCATCCCTAACTAATCTTTGGCCAATTCGCAGAACTTCAATCTTCATAGTTAATTTCTATTTCTTGTTTCGCCACTTCGCTCTTTTCATTTACTTTGGGTTTATCTTCAATCCCTAGATGAATAAGATCCTTTAGCTGAGATATATTTTGTTTAGTCACCGCGGATACAGGCAAGCATTTTTTGTTGTCTTTTAGGGCTAGTTGGTCTATTTTATCATTGATTTCCTCTTCAGAAACAAGATCAGACTTATTGAGAGCAAAAATCATCTTATCTTTATCGACCCCAATTTCATCTAATGTAGTGATGCAGCTTCTGAATTTTTTCTTCAATTCTAGTATAGTATCGCTTATGTCTACTACCACAACTACAATGTCTGTGTAGGTAAGCTCTTCAAGAGTAGACTTAAATGCCTGAATCATGTAGGCGGGGAGCTTACTGATAAATCCAACAGTGTCAGATATTAGCACCTCCATTTCTTGAAGTATAATCTTTCTAGTAGTAGTTGAAAGGGTAGTGAAAAGCTTAGGGCTCTCTTCTTTGTTTTCACCTGTTAACATGTTGAAAAGGGTAGTCTTTCCGGCAGATGTGTAACCCGCCAAGGAAACAGTTTTGAAACCAATTCTTTTTCTTGCCTGTCTGTGAAGTGCACGTTGTCTTGATGCTTTTTGTAACTTGAACTTGACACTGTTCATTCTGTTTTTGATATCATTGGAGTAGACATCAACTTCAAATTTTCCAATTCCCATAAATCCAGGCTGTTCTCCCATTTTGGCAAGCCTTACTTTTTCTTTTGCTCTTGACATCTCGTATCTTAATTGAGCTAGCTTTACTTGAAGAATAGATTCAGAACTTCTTGCTCTTCGTTCAAAGATTTGCAAAATCAGAGCTTCCCTGTCCAAAATATTTGTCTTCAAAGTAGAAGCAAGATTGTAGTTCTGACTCGGCTTGAGTATTTCGTCAAATATCACAGCATCAGGTCTTGACGAATTGACTAACTCTTTTAATTCTTCCACCTTTCCCTCCCCGACTCCGTATTTAGCCCTGTTAAGAAACTTTTGTCGGATTATCTTACGTATATCGTATCCAGCGGACTCGCAAAGAGCGATCGCTTCCTTTACCGCGTCCTCTTTATCGTAAGTTATTAAGATGGCGGAATCTCTCAATGTCTTTATTCCTGACCACTCGTATCTTATTGCTTTCGAAGGGTCTTTTCTATGGTCATGTTCAAGACGATCTCAGCAATATCGCTTGCATATTCTGATATCCTTCGTATGTTCTCATTCATCCTTCTCACACGATAGCTCTCTTCATCATTCCTGAGTGCTCTTATGCTATCGAGAATTTTTTTTTCGTATCTAGAAATTTCAAGGGTTTTCTCGACTGTTCTCTCTGCTTGGCTGAAATCCCTCTTGAATAAAGAAAGACACGCTTCATCTAATACTGATAATGAAAAGCTATTCATTTCTTGTATAGGTTCTAAGATTGATTTCCTGATTGGCTTCTTGAACTCTAGAAGGTCCTTTGCTATTGCCGTAGCATGATCTCCGACTCGTTCTATATTCTTTACAATTAATCTATACCCAAGACAGTGATGTGGGCTTTCTATTCCCATTTCTTTGAGCAAATGTTCATTTTGTATGGCAATTTTCAATTGTCGTATTATGTAAAAACTAAATCTATCGACTTCATCATCACTATTTATGACCTCTCTTGCCAAGTCATAGTTGGCTTCCACAAGTGCCAGCAACGCGTCATTTTGCATAGATTTTGCAATTATCAACATTCTTTTCAACGCTCCGTCTACTGAAAGTTCAAAGAGATTGATGAGTACTTGGATAGTAATCCCTTCAGTTGAATCTGCGATGATCTCGGTACCCATGAGCATACCTTTGACTGCATCTTTGACGGCGTTTCTTTGTGACGGTTTTAATCTTCCAAGTTTGGGTTTTACATTCATGATGCTGAACCCAAGAAGGTAAAGAGAAATAAGCTTCCTTATAATTACAGATCCTTCATCATCTTGTTTTATTTCGATTGTTGCGTCCTCGGCACCAGCAGGTTTGTTATGATGTTTTAATGGGACAATCTGCAAAGCTGAGATTCCCTGGCGTACAACTGCAACTTGATCACCTTGTTTAAGTCCCATCTCAATTATCCACTGTTTTGGCAATGAGACAATATACGAAGACTTGCCCGTAAACTGTATTTTCCTCATTTCTTCGTTGTTTACCATATACCATGTATCATAAATCATTCTATATAGTTCTTAGGATTTACTATATAGTACATCTCAGAACGCAAAAATAATTAGATACCGTACGATAAAAAATCGATGGATCCAATTCTGAAAATCAAGTATACATTAGATGCGCTTTTTGGAACAGGCGTTTCAAGATATCTTCCCAGGGATATTAGAATCACACATTCAAAAAGAACCGGGCGAATTCAACATGTATATCAGAACGACACGTTGCTATCTACTCTGCGTACTGATGGTGGCCTGGCTATTACGCCACATTTTGCACAAATTCTTATGAAAAGTAAGAAATTTCGAGAAAACTGTCTTGAGGTGGATGACGAATCAAGGTCCTTCATCGAAGATGGGAAATCTGTCTTCTGTAAACATGTCAAATGGTGCGGCAAGAATGTGCTGATCGGGTCCGATGTGCCAGTTCTACATAATGGTCTGGTTATCGCTGTTGGCAAGGCGGTTCTATCATCAAACATGATAAGATCCCTTAAGAGAGGGGTAGCAGTTAGGGTCAGAGATAGTTTAAAAAGTCCAGAATGAGGAGATTGGGTATATACCATGATGCGTGGCGGTAACCGGGAGATGCGACGAATGTTAGACAGAATGGGTCTTGAAATGAAGGATATCCAAAATGTCCAGGAAGTGATAATAAAGACAGACACAAAGGAAATCATAATCACTAAACCATCGGTCACGGAAATGAAGGCAAAGGAGAATACTATTTTTCAGATTATTGCAAACAGTTACGAAGAAAGGGAACTCGAAGTACCAATATTTAGTCAGGAAGATATAATGCTTGTTTCCCAACAGGCAAATGTATCTCCAGAGGAGGCAACAAAGGCATTGACCGAAGCAAAAGGAGACTTGGCAAGAGCGATACTTCTATTGACAACTAAATGAGCAGCTTTGATCATGAATGAGTTACAAACAAACTTTAAATTTTCGAGGAAGGAAAGTGAGGTATAGCATACCAATCCCAAAACAACATTGCAGTTGCAACGGTGTCCGGGCGGTCATATTTTAAGTTCGTAAATACTCTAAAGCATCTAAAGTTAAGCTACGATTCGGTATTACCGGAGGAGATTACCAGTTCCGATAAGAGACTTATTCTTACAACTGTTAGAGAGTCAGAAAAGATTCAAAGTAATCTGATCATGTTTGATGACGAATTTGATTACGACCCAACCATAATTAGGGGTAAAATAGTTGAGAAACTAGACTCAGGAATTCATCACGGCTCCTTGGTAATAGGGATTGATCCTGGCAGCAGAATAGGCTTATCTATATTCTATCACGAAAAGGAAATCGAGAGCTCGATATACACATCAGTAGATGATCTGATATCGCACATTGTGAAAATCTTGGTAGGATTAAATGGTAAACGAAAAGTTGTCAAAGTAGGAAATGGAAACATGAAGATTGCAAGACAGATAACTAACTTACTGAACCTTCGCTTTTGTTCTCACTTTGAATTAGAATTCGTCGACGAACGCAAGACATCGTTGCGGGTTCGGAATTACAATAAGAGAGGCGAACGAGACAAGATATCTGCAAGATACATTACGCAAAGGGAAGGATACCGGCATCTTATTCTCCCGCTGTCCAGAATCGGGTAATGATTGAAAAATTATGAAGATTCCTTATATAGTACCTCAAAAAAAACAATAAAAAATTATAAATTTTGCATCTTTAAAAAACATATATATTTATCATCGTTTTTTCTTTTTTTTCTGAAAACTGTTCAAATAGTGTTTTAACATCATTATAATTCTTGCAAATAATAAAAGATCAGATTGTAGAAATTTCTGATCTACGCTTAAATATTTACTAATACTATATAAAATTACACAGGTAGAATCCAAAAATGACATGTAAAGGAATATGCACAAGATACAAGGCACAAAAGCCAGTAGGTACGGGTCGTTATGCGTCAGGACAGAAAAGATGCCAAATATGTGAAATTTTCATAAAATGGGAAGGTCTTTGGTGTCCTTGTTGCGGATACAGACTCAGAACTAAACCACGAAACCTCAAATACAAAGCGAAACTACGTGCAAGAGTCGAAGCTGATCAATTAGAAGCGATAGCAATAAAGGCGTAGTCAGCAGACGTAGGCTGATGATATCACAAATCGGTTATAAGAAAAAAACCGTCAAAGTGAATCATCGCGAGTTCTTGGTACAAAATGTTCCCTTTGATAATGGAAATTTTATTTCTATAACGGAGGGAAAGGAAAAGATAGGAACACTCGTCGTTTCAATCGGTTCCGGTGGGCGTACCAGCACTGCTACGGTAATACCGTCCAAATCAGAAACTACTTTTCTCAAAATGGTATCCGAACGTGTAGCATCGGCGATAAATGGAATCTGCATCTTTTCACTGAGTATCCAAAGGGAGTTAGAACTTGATAGCATGAAAGTTTTAATGAACGAAGTAATGGAGATCATAAAACGATGAATTCTGATCTGCGCAGCTATCTATATCAGATTTCCAAAAAAGGAGATTTGGCTGTAGTAAAGAAGAGAGTTTCTACAAAATACGAGATAGCAGCAATTACTGCAAAATTGGATGGTTCAAGGGCCGTACTTTTCGAGAAGGTCAAAGAAAGTAGGTTCCGTGTGGTTTCAAATTTGGTTGGAACAAAGGAAAGATTTGCACAAGCGGTAAGGTGCACAGAACAAAAGATACATGACAAGGTCATTTGGGCTATAAAACATGCATCAAGGCCTAGAATAGTTACAAAAGGCAAATTTATGGAGAATCAATCAAATGACCTCTTCATTTTACCCATAATAACCCATTTTGAAAAAGAACCAGGTCCCTTTATCACCTCTTCTATTATTTACACGCGAAACCAAGAGGTAGGAACACAAAACTCTTCATTTCATAGGTTACTTCGACTCGATGAAAAGCATTTCTCTCTAAGAATGGTAGAAGGCAGACATCTTCACAGATCGTATATGTATGCTAAAGAACATGGTGAAGACCTAAGAGTCGCTATTACCGTAGGAGTTCACCCATCGATATCAATCGCAGGGGCATATCAAGCAGAATGGGGACAAGATGAGCTTGAAATAGCCAATGAGCTGCTTGATAGAAATCTAATTCTGGCAATGTGTCCATATTCTGGCATGTCAGTACCGTCAGATGCAGAAATAGTGATGGAGGGCCGCATTCTAAAGGATAAAAACCACAAGGAGTGGATGGTTGAGATGCTGCGAACCTATGATTTCAAACGAATGCAACCAGTATTTGAGTTAGATAAAATATATTATAGAAATGAACCAATATTTCACGACATACTTTCAGGTTATGGAGAACACAGATTGTTAATGGGCATGCCCGCAGAAGCCAAGCTCAACAGAAATCTAAAACAGGTCTTACCATATACTAGAAGAGTAGTCTTGACAGAAGGTGGATGTAAATGGCTCCATGCAGTAGTTCAGATATCAAAAAAACGAGAGTCTGATCCGAAAAGGGCTATCAGGACTGCATTTGCAGCTCATAGATCCCTTAAAAAAGTGATTGTGGTAGACGAAGATATCAATCCATCAGATCCCATTGCAGTAGAATATGCAATGGCGACCAGATTCCAAGCAGATAAAGACCTTGTGATAATACACAAAGTCAGAGGTTCAAGCCTTGATCCGTCAAGTGACCAAAAGAATCTACTTACTACCAAAATGGGCGTTGATGCAACAAAACCATTTTCAAAACCCGCGGAAGGATTTGAGATTGCCAAGATTCCAAGGTCAGACAAACTATTGCTGAAAAATTATTTGAAATAGCTCAAACTTGACTAGAGTGCAGAATCTACCATCAGCGCTATGAACAGTATGGCAAGATATGGACTAGAGAACTTGAACAATGTCCAAGATGCCCGCTCTGAGGGTTTAACAAGAAGCCACAAACTCAGCGCAATCATTATTCCTCCAGATACTATTGCAGTGTACAAATAGACTTCGTGGAATAGATGCTTTCCGGCAGAATCAGTCATGAAAAATGGAAGTACGCTGAACAGAACCATCATTAGGGTCGTGCCTGCAATGACACGAACTGAAGTCTTCTCAGATTGAACGGCGGTCAGCATAGGAACTTTAACTTTGTTGTAGTCTTCTTTAACATGTAATGTAAGACTCCAGATATGCATTGGAATCCAAACAAAAACTAGACCAGCCATAACTAGTCCCAAATCCCAAAGTCCAGCTGTGGTTACAGCCACATATCCAATCATGGCAGGAGCCCCACCAGAAAATCCTCCTAGAATAATGTTGGTTCGACTTCTTCGTTTGAGTAGCTTGCTGTAAACTAGAATGTTGTCTACCAGGCCAAAAACCATGAAAATTCCAGCCCACATGTTGATTGCAAAAGAGGAGACCAGAGATATCGCAGCCAAAACTAGTCCAAAATACAGTGCCTTTTCCGCTGGATAGATTTTCCTACTTGGAATTGGTCTTTCTTTTGTTCTTTCCATTATTGCATCTATGTCTCGGTCATTATAGTTTGTCAAAGTGTTTGCAGCCGCGGAACCTGTAATAACACTACCAACCAGTAAGACCCAGGTAATAGGTGACAAAGGAATGTGATATAGATTGGAAGCGGTAAAGGCTGCACCAATTGCAGTAAATACCAGAAGGTACCATATCTTTGGCTTGGTAACTTCGTAGTATACTTTAATTCTCGAACTTGCTTTTGTTGTTAACACACTCTCTGCTCCTTTTGGCATTATTTGTTATTTATAGGTTGAAAAAAGTTTCACTATTTTGTCGGTTTGTAAGGCATGGGCTTAGTAGTCCTTTTCATTTCTATGAAGCTCTCAGAGCGCTGTACTCCCTGAATTCGGCCTACTTTTTCTGATATCAATCTGTGCATCTCGTCCAAGTTCTTGGCATACATTGTCACAATAATGTCAAACCTACCAGTAACCTCAGAAATCTCTCTTACCTCGGGAACTTTCATCATTTCCTCAATTACGTGGTCTCTCATCTTCGAGTCCATGTTTATTCCAGTGAGAGCTTTTACAGTATAACCAAGCTCTCTATCATTTACTACTATGGTAAAACGTTCAATCATCTTTCTTTTGATAAGTCTCTTGATTCGACTATACACTACAGAAGAATTAACATTAATCTTCTTTGAGATCCGTGGAACGGAGATGTTTGCGTCCTGCGATAATTCTGATAAAATTATCATATCGAGATCATCAACTTTTGCCATTCAAAACACCGATTATTGTGAATAAATAGATCCTAATAAAGTTGTTATTATAATTTTTCCATTTTTTTCCAGTTGGACTAAATGTAACCTTTTTTGTATAGCATTTCAGCCAGAAGAACTGCTCCTTTTGCGGAACCCATCTTCTCATTATGTGAGAATAACACATATTTTATGCCATTGTCAAATACAGTGTCCTCTCTGATTCTCCCTACTACAGTAGTCATTCCATCATTGATCTCTCTATCTAGTCTAGGTTGTGGTCTTGTCGGATCGTCGTGAACCAAAAGATATTCTTTTGGTGCTGATGGCAAACCGGTAACACTCACTTTGTTTGAGAATTCCTGCATGGCTTTCTTCACACTCTCTGGATCGGTATGCACTGCAGTTTCAACAAAAACAGTCTCTGTATGGCCATCGATTACTGGAACTCTAGTACATGTGCAACTAACTTTGAGCTTTGCTGGATCAATTTTTCCATCAACTAACTTTCCTAGTATTTTCCCAGTTTCTATCCTTACCTTCTCTTCTTCCTTTGGTATGTATGGAATTATGTTGTCAGTAATATCTAATGCTGAAACACCCGGTGATCTTCCTGCTCCAGACATTGATTGCATAGACGTCATGATAATCTTTTGAGCACCAAACTTGTCTAGAAGAGGTTTCATAGTGATAGCAAGTCCGGTGGTAGTACAATTTGGTAAGGGTGCGATGAATCCTTTCCAAGTGCGGTTTTTTCTTTGCGTATCAAGCAATACCACATGATCATCATTTATACCTGGGATCAAAATGGGCACGTCCTCATCATATCTATAAGCTGAAGATGTACTGATAACTGGTACTTCCTTTGCAAATCTTGTCTCTATTTCTCTGGCTGCTTCACTTTCCACTGAGCTGAAAATCAAGTCGAGGTTTTCAGTTTTGATATCATCAACAGATTCCACTATCATATCCCTTGCATACTCAGGTATCGGTTCTCTGAGATGCCATTTCAAGATCCCGGAGTTTGGGTCCCTGATGGCATCTACAAACTTTTTCTTTGCGGAACGCTCTGACGCAGCTATTTGTTTTACCTCAAACCAAGGATGTTTGTTCAAGGCGACCACGAATTGTTGTCCTACTGCGCCAGTAACTCCAATGATAGCTGCACGTTTCATATGAAAAATGTTGCTTGCACAATTAATATTCCTTTAGAAGGAACCAAAACACAACTAAATACCATCGTGATATCTGGAAAATGTGAAACTCAGGATAGAAAAAACTATAACAAATCATAAGGTCATCATTCATGGAGGAATTCATTCCGCAGGCCTTGAGTATGATCCAAGCGTAATTGACTTTAGCTCAAACGTTAACCCTCTTGGTTACCCTGGCTCAATAAAGAATAATCTGCAAAAAAATCTAAAAATTCTTTCGGTCTATCCTGACTCTGACTCAAAGGAGTTGAGAACTTACTTGCAAAAATATACAGGCGTTCCAACAAACCAAATTGTAGTTGGAAATGGTGCAACAGAAATAATCTATAACTTCTGTAGGGCTTTTCTGAAGGGACGTAAAGCACTGATTCCTGTTCCTACTTTTGGTGAATATGAATCAGCCGCAAGATTGCATGGCGCTTCAGTTCACTTTCTCAAAACAATGAATATTAACAAAAGCATGCAGGAATTACAGGAAGAAATCTCAAAAAACAACTTTCTCTTTATTTGTAATCCAAATAATCCTACAGGTGTTCTTACAAAGAAAAAAAATCTACTGAAGATTCTGGAATCAGCTCATAGTAAATCCATAATAGTTTTTCTTGACGAATGCTTTATAGAACTTGTTCCAAGCAGTAATGAAAGTCTTGTCTCTTATCTTAAAGAGTTTGATAACCTCTTCATTCTCAGGTCCCTCACAAAGTCATTTGGTTTAGCCGGTCTGAGAGTAGGATATGCTCTTGGGAGTAGAAAAATGATCGAGATTCTGGAGAAAATAAAGATTCCGTGGAATGTAAATGGAATTGCACAACAAATGGCCATCAAGGCTCTTTCTGACGCTTCACACCTTAGAACGACTAGAAAAGTAATAGCAAGAGAAGGAAAATTTTTGAAAGATTCTATATCAAGGATCAATGGCTTTACCTGCTACGATTCTGACACAAATTTTATCTTGATAAGAACAAAAATGAACTCAAAACAATTGCAAAAAAAGTTGATCAAGAGAAATATTCTGGTCAGAGATTGCAGTACATTTAGAGGGTTGAATAATAACTTCATAAGAGTCGCGATTCGAACCCACAAAGAAAATCTTAGACTACTGGAGGCATTGAAAAGAATATGACAGCACCTACACTAATGATACAAGGAACGTCTTCAGGAGCAGGCAAGACTACACTTGTCACTGCTCTCTGTAGAATTTTTTCAGACAAAGGCTATAGAGTGGCCCCATTCAAATCGCAAAATATGTCGTCATATTCATACATTGGAAACGATTTTGAAATTGCAAGAGCACAGGCAATTCAGGCAATTGCAGCAAGGGCTAACATCGACCCAAAGATGAATCCTATCTTGCTCAAGCCGATAGGAAATTACAGAAGTGAGGTCTTTGTTAACGGTAAATTCTACAAAAAGATGCATGCCAGCGAATACTACAAGAAATTTGCCCTTACGACGGGTCTCTCGACATCAAAAGAATCTCTGGATGTTTTACGTAGGAAATATGATATCGTGATACTTGAAGGAGCTGGCTCGCCAGCAGAGATAAACTTGGCAAGATATGATATTGCAAACATGAGAATGGCTGAGTATTGCTCAGCACCGGTAATTCTAGTTACAGATATTGACAAAGGAGGCAGTTTCGCTAGCATAATTGGAACTATGGCACTACTTGAAAAGAAATATCAAAGACTAATCAAAGGTTTTGTAATAAACAAATTTCGCGGTGATATCGAAATACTGCGTACAAGCTTCTCCCTATTAAGAAAGAAAACCATGAAACCGGTACTTGGTGTAATACCCCTTCTAAAATTTGATATTCCAGACGAAGATTCCCTTGATGCCAAACTAAAACACGTCTCTTGGACAAAAAAATATATGCAGTCTTTGGATGTGGAAATAGCGAATTTAAGTCGTAAGGTTAGAAAAAATCTAGATATGAAAGCTCTAGGTGTATTGTTGAAATGATTCTAATACCAATCCTTGCAATAGTTTTAGCTCTCTCAATTGACTTTGCATTTGGAGATCCAAAGAACAAGTATCATCCCACAGTCTGGGCAGGAAAACTCGTAAGCAAAATAGTTCTTCTTGCGAGATTTAACAGTCAACCATTAGAAAAATTGGGTGGGGTTATGACTGTCATTTGTGTTCTAGTTTTGATTTCTATTCTAATATTGTCCCTATCCTTTGTACTACAATATCTTAATAATCTAGAATTAAACGGAATCTCGAAGATTCTTGTCTGGGCGTTAACTGTAACTGTGATAGGTCTATTGTTGAAAACTACGATTGCAATAAAAGGGATGGAACAACACGCATCAAAGATTATGGAAGCGCTCTCAAAGAATGATCTGGATGATGCTAGAGCCAAGCTGTCAATGATAGTAAAGCGAAACACTAAGAACCTAGACAGGCAACATATCATTTCAGCAACTCTAGAAAGCATTAGTGAAAATATTGTAGATGGAGTCACAGGACCTCTTTTTTATTTTGCAATTTTTGGCCTTGTGGGTGCATTTATCCACAGAACAGTAAACACCATAGATTCTATGATAGGTTACAAGACAGATTTGTTTAGGAACTTGGGCTGGTTTGGTGCCAATTGCGACAAGGTATTGAATTATCTTCCTTCGAGGCTAACTAGCTTCGTGATGATACTTGCAAGCATAATTATAAGAGGAAATTGGCGTCATTCACTTGAAGTTATGAGAAGAGATGGTCCTAAGACAGAGAGTCCGAATGCGGGATTCACAATGGCTACAATGGCAGGAGCTCTTGATATAAGATTCGAGAAATTGGATCATTACGTCTTAGGTGATGGCAGCTCCGAGATAACTGAGGCGCATTTCAGATCTGCAATCTCGATACTGAAACTTACCACTATTTTGTTTGTTCTGTTATTTACAATTCCAATGATTATAGTCTTATCCTATCTGAGATGGTGGTCTTTTGTTTAAGGAAATCACATCAGTAGTCTCATTTTTGACTATTATTCCGTCAAAAAATAGCCAGCTTGAAACTGTTGCAAAGAACATGTATCTGTTCCCAATAGCTGGAGCTATAATCGGACTTATCATTGGCGGAGCAGGTTACGGGCTTTCTTTTTTTGCTCAGCCTCTTATAGTAGGTCTACTATTAACGGGAGCACTTGTAATTATTACTGGAGTCCATCATACCGATGCCCTGTGTGACTTCGCGGATGGAATCATGGTTAAGGGAACCAAAGAAAAAAAGTTACAAGCCATGAGGGATCCCGCAGTTGGTTCTGCAGGTGTTGTAACTGTGGTGTTGTACATTGCTGGAATGATAATGACACTATCAATGATGAAGGGGTTTGCACTCTTTCAAGCAATTTTGCTAAGTGAACTTATGGCAAAATTTGCTATGGTTCTTCAAGCTAACCGTGGTATCTCAGCTTGGCAAGGTCTCAGCTCACCATTCACCCAATCAATGAAAGACTACAGAAAACTAGCTCTAGCTGCAGGACTTGCCGTTGTGCCAACCATCTTGTTAGGAGGAATGACAGGGCTATACGTAACAGCTGTCTGTATAGGATTGTCATTTCTATTGCTTCAAGTTGCAAACCGAAGCTTCGGTGGAATCTCTGGAGACGTATTTGGAGCAAGCAATGAACTCGTGAGACTTGCATCGCTTTTGATATTTGTATCAGTATGATAGGACTAGTAATGTGTGGCGGTAAGGGTGCAAGGATGGATTCACCAGAAGAAAAACTCTTGATCAAATACCAAAAACCAGTAATACAGCATGTTATATCTGCACTTCAAGACTCTGGCATGTTTTCTAAAATAGTATGTGTAACAAGTCCAAATGCGCCAAAAACCCATCAGTTCGTCAAAACACTAGGAGTTAGTACCATAGAAGCTGAGGGAAAAGGGTATGTCAGCGATCTCAGTAATGCTTTGCTCACCTTTGATGAAATAGTTTTTGTTGTCTCCGGAGACATGGCACTTTTGGATGACAAAATAGTTAGAAAGGTTATCGAGTCCGCAAACGACAAAGAACTCTGGACTAGTGTGCTAGTGAGAAAAAAATTTCTTGATTGTCTTGGTATTGACGCAGAATATTCAATTAGATGTAATAATGAGGAATGCGCTTATTCTGGAATCTCAATTGTCAATCCGAATAAGATATTGGGAATGCAACAAGTTCAAGAATCTTATGTGGTGCTTGATGATAAACGAGTGGCAATTAACTTGAATACCAAGAAAGACTATGATTTACTCTGCGCTTCCTAAGACTTTTCCATTTATTTTGGCAATAGAACCAGTTGGTTCTGCTAACGTGTTACCGCAAGCTTTGCATGCAACAATGGTTGAAACATGGGAATACACAACACTCTCCTCTCCACATTCCTTGCACTGAACTCTTTGGAACTTGCTACTCGGTTTTGGAATTAGAACTTGAGCCTTTTTCATTACGCAACCAACTCTAGTTTTCGTAGTCGTATTCCAGCTACATTAAATTTTTTCTTGCATTCAGGACACATCAAAATGGGAGTCATCTTCTTAGTTGTCTTGGCCGGTTTTGCCAGCTTGGGGAATTTCTGACCGCCATATCCCTTCTTATCTTCAGCGTGCCTTCTCTCGCCGATAGCAGAGCCTCTTCTCTTTCCTGCCTTGTATAAGGAGACCTTCTGCATTGTATGTTTTTTACATTTAGGACAGTACCTTCTAATCTCCTTTGGCATGTTCATAAAAAAGGACCGGACCTGAAGGTAATTTAAACATCGCTTTAATAGTATAGATAACAACACATTCTCTGTGAAGGCCAATCCGCTTGCCTCCATGATCTACTCACTCAACTTGGTAGCTATGGGCGAGAGTAAGGCAGACATTGTTTTGAAGAATTGCAAGCTAGTCAACGTCTACTCAAGAGAGATTATTCCACATACTCATGTTGCTATAGTAAACGACAGGATCGCCTATGTTGGACAGGACGCGTCTCATACGATAGGGGAGAAGACTGTAGTAATTGATTTGGAAGAAAGGTATCTCACGCCAGGCTTTGCTGATCCCCACATACACATCGATCAGTACATTCTTCCATCGGAACTTGCAAAGAAAGCTCTTCTTTGTGGCACTACCACCTTATTTTCAGATCCGATAGATATCGTAAGTGTCTGCGGTTACAGGGGCTTTAGAGAATTTGTTAAGATGACTGAGAACTTGCCAATCAGGGTTTTCCACGTAATTCCTGGCGGCCTTCCCGTGGACAGAAAATTCAGTCATTCAAGGACTATCAACAAAGATGAACAAAAGAAAGCCTTTGACTTGGACAGTGTAGTGGGCTTGGGAGAGGTATTTTCTTGGACTAAAGTTACAACAAGAGATCCTAGAACAATTCAGAGCATAACTATGATGTTACAAAATAATGGTATCATAAATGGACATACTGCAGGTGCAAGCGACAAAAAGTTGAACGCATACATAACTTCTGGGATTTTTTCATGTCATGAACCAATAAACTATGACCAAGTGATCGAGAGACTCAGACTAGGCATGTGGATTATGATGAGGGAAGGTTCTATCCGAAGAGATCTTGATAAGATTATACCAAATATACTGGAACACAAGACCAACATCGACAGATTGATGTTTTGTACAGACGGAGTAACACCAAAAGACATTGCAGAATTTGGTATAATCGATCACTGCATTAGAAAGTCCATTATGTTGGGCATGGATGTTATTGATGCGATAGCCATAGCATCAAAAAATTGCTTTGAATACTATGGAATGAGTAAAGACTGCGGAGGAATTGCACCAGGAAAGCTAGCCGATATCCTAGTTTTTGACGACTTGGAAAAAATTAAACCAAACAAGGTCTTTGTGGGAGGAAAGTTAGTAGTTGCTCATGGAGAAATAGTATTCAAATCTACAAAACCGCAGATTACAAAATGGTTGACACGAACGGTCAAAACAGGCAGGAAATACACAGAACAGGACTTTGTTATACGGAGCAAGAAAAGCTCCGTTCAGGCATTGGTAATACGACTTGATTCAGAAATAATAACCAAAAAGGATCACGAAGAGCTTTCCGCAGAGAATGGAAACTTGTTAGCATCACCTGAAAAGGATGTGTGGAAAGTAGCCGCTATTGACAGAACCTACGGCACAGGCAGGTACACTGTCGGCTTTTTGAAAAATTTTGGGGCTGATATTGGCGCCTTTGGATGTACTCAAAGTTTTCACGAAAATGACATGATTATCATAGGTTCTAACGAAAAAGATATGGCCCTAGTGGCAAACAGACTAACTCAGATGCAGGGTGGGATGTTGGTTGCAAAGGATGGCAAGATCTTGTGTAAATTTGAAATGCCGGTAGCAGGTCTTATGTCCAGACTTCCCTTTGAAGAGACCCTACTAGAATATTCGGAGATTGACTCGAGAATAGTAGAACGGGGATGCAAATTCAAAAATCCTCATCTTGTTCCATTATTCCTACCGTTTCTAGCCTTGCCTGAGATTAGAATCCTATACAGTGGCATAGTCGACGTGAAAAATAGGACCTTTTTGAAGATTTTCGACCAATAAGATATTAAAAGGGGTAAGAAATTACGAACTAGGGGATTAATTTTGGCATCGATTCAACAAACACCACAGGGTCCTATTCTGGTATTAAAGGAAAGTGCGCTACAACAAAAGGGAAGGGACGCACAAAAAAATAATATCGCCGCGGCCAAATTAGTTGCAGAGCTTGTAAGAACAAGTCTTGGCCCAAGAGGGATGGATAAAATGCTTGTGGATTCTTTAGGAGATGTTACAATTACAAATGATGGCGCTACTATTCTCAAAGAGATTGATGTCCAGCATCCGGCTGCAAAAATGATGGTTGAAATTTCAAAAACTGTTGATAACGAGGTAGGCGATGGGACGACATCATCTGTAGTTTTTGGAGGTTCACTGTTGGCAAAAGCTGAAGAACTTCTGGAAAAAGACGTTCATGCCACTGTAATTATCGAAGGTTTTCAGGCAGCACAGGAAAAGGCTCTATCGCTTCTTGCAGAACTTGCAAAGCAAGTAAATCCAGATGAGAGAGAGATCCTATTGAAAGTTGCAAAGACTAGCATGGAATCAAAGCTTGTCTCAGAAGATAGTGATATGCTCTCCAAACTTGTTGTAGATGCCATATTACAAGTAGTGGAAAAGGAAGCAGAAGAGCACAGGGTAGATCTAGACAATATCAAAGTAGAGAAGAAAGCAGGGGGTTCTATCAGAGACACCCATCTTATCAAAGGTATAGTACTGGACAAAGAAGTAGTTCACAGCGGAATGCCAACAAAGATCGAAAAGGCCAAAATTGCGCTACTCAACTCGGCTCTTGAAATAGAAAAGACGGAGATGAGCGCAGAAATTCGGATTAATGACCCGACTCAGATGCAAATGTTCCTTGAAGAAGAAAATAGGATGCTTAAGAACATGGTTGACAAGATTCATGAAATCGGTGCAAATGTGCTAATCTGCCAAAAAGGCATAGACGATATCGCCCAACATTATCTTGCTAAACAAGGAATTCTTGCAGTAAGGAGAGTAAAGGAAAGTGACATGACAAAACTTGCAAAGGCAACTGGTGGCAGAATTAGTAGCAATATTGATGATATGACTCCAAAGGATCTCGGTGCTGCAGAACTAGTAGAACAGAGAAAAGTAGAGACAGAAAAGTGGGTATTTGTAGAGGGCTGTAAGAACCCACGAGCCAATACTATTCTGATTAGAGGAGGTTCACAAAGAGTAGTAGATGAGGCAGATAGATCACTTCACGATGCTTTGATGGTAGTAAAGGACGTAATAGAAAAACCAGCCGTAGTGGCTGGTGGAGGAGCACCAGAGGAATATTTGGCTTCAAGCTTGAAAGACTGGGCAGATAGATTTGAGGGAAGAGAACAACTTGCGATCAAAAAGTATGCAGAAGCTCTTGAGATAATTCCACTTACGATAGCCGAAAACGCCGGAATGGACCCAATCAACACAATGGTGACGCTTCGCGCAAAGCAAAGCCAAGGTAAGAAATGGACAGGAATAGATGCAAGAAATACTAGAGTTGCAGATATGTATTCTTTGGATATTATAGAACCATTAGCAGTAAAAGAGCAGATAATAAAATCTGCAACCGAGGCGGCATGTATGATACTACGAATTGATGATGTTATAGCATCATCTGGCGCTAAAGGTGGAGGCGGAAGAGCTCCACCACCGCCAATGGGCTAAACTTTTTCATGTTAGAAAAGCTGCAAAGTCTTAACCTAGTTGGTTCGGTTGTTGTTCTACATGATTTTTTTCTTGATAGGATAATTAAGATACAAAACCCCGGAGAATTATACAATCAAATCTTAGAAAAAAGTAGCTTGGGTGGAAGCATAAGGGCAATCCCACAAACAGACATCAAGGGAGGCAATGCAACAAATGTTGCGTACGCTCTTGCAAAACTTGGTTGTCCAGTTTCTCTAATTACTGTGGCAGACAGAGCTGGCTTGAAAATTTTAAAAGAAACATTTTCTGAATTTCATAAAGCATCACTTTTTGTAATTGACGGCAAGCCCGGACGCACAACCTCGCTTGAATTTAACAATGACGGTGATGTTGTAAACGTAATGCTTTCTGACTTGGGTGATAATGAGAAATTTGGGCCTGATAAGCTAGGACAAGCAGAACGGGCAGCACTCAAGAAGGCTCGCGCTGTAATAGTAACAAACTGGGCTAGCAATGAGAAAGGAACTGAACTTTCAAGATTTGCCTTTAAAAACTCTAAATCCGCTCTTCACTTTCTAGATCCCGCAGACATAGAGACAAGGCAAAAAGAATTCAAAGAAGCCTTATCTGAGTTAGAACCTGATTTAGATTCTCTGTGTCTCAATGAGAATGAGTGCAACATATTATTGAGACAATACGGCCTTGGGTCTATTGCCAAAGTAGAACATACCAAGAAAATAATTACAGATTTGGCAAAAATAACCTCGGTATCAATAGACCTTCATACTACAACTGGTTCATATTGGTCAAACGGAAATGAAGTTGAATTTGTGAAATCATTTCCAGTTCAACCAAAGTTTGTTACCGGAGCTGGTGATGTTTGGGATGCGGCAAATCTAATTGGATATCTTGTTAATTTGGAACCTTCGGAGAGACTTCTTTTTGCAAATGGAGCTGCATCGTTGTATATCGGTAGTTTTCAAGGAATTCCACCTAATATCGGCCAAGTCTTGTCACTAATCAAAGTTAGCAATTGACTAGAATTCTCTGACTACAAGAATCTGTGAAATTACTAACTAAATATCACCTGCAGATCAAAATTTGAGTCGTATGATCCGATAAAATGAGAGAAAGGTTTTTTAATAATCACAAATTAATCCCCCACAGATTGGATTACAAATTTTTTGTTCCGGTACTGGCACTAGTTATGATCGTTTCTTCGGCGTTACCAACGATGTCTGCAAACGCTCAACCTGCGTCATCTATTACCTCTGATATCACTTCACTTGAACAATGTATCGAAAAGTTTCAAGGCTCAGATACTACCTACTGTGGAAGTTCCTATCCATTACAAGTCGCAAAGTCAGGTCAAATATTCTCAAAATATCGTTATGGTTCTTCTAATAGTATAATAGTCAATGAACAGACAAAGGTGACACTTTCAGGCCTTAGATCTTCAGATCCTGACAGTGACAAATTATCCTATTCTTGGTCTCAAATAGGCGGTGACACGATAACCTTCTCATCTACAACAACCCCAGTAATATCGTTCTTTGCACCTGCAGTTCCTCCAAATCAGGTAAAGACTGTGACAATAGGCCTTACAGTGGACGACGGCCATGGAGGAGTGGACATTGCCAAGTACAATATTATAATCTTACATGTAAACCACCCACCCATAGTCCAAGTGGGTCCTGACCAGACAGTTGATGAGGGAGCACCTGTGACCATAACAGGTTCGGCAACAGACCCCGACAATGATCCATTAAAGTATGCATGGGGTCAGTATTCTGGCATAGATGTTGAACTATCATCTTATGGAGATACATCGGTATCATTTACAGCACCAGCAGTTGACCCAGGTTCAACAAAAGCATTACTTTTCATTTTTACTGCAGATGATGGACATGGGGGTAGAGCCTCGGCATTGGTAAAGGTTACAGTCAAGAGTACTCATATCAGCCCAACGGTATCATGTCCAGATATTTCAGTTCAGGAAAACACTCCTGTGACACTGGCTGCTACAATATCAAACCCAAGTGGTGACCAATTATCATATAAATGGAAACAAATTTCCGGAATTCCAGTCCAGTTATCATCAAGCACTGATTTGACACCAACATTTGTCGCGCCAACTCCAAACGGAATAGTAGGCGAACTAAAGTTTGAGCTATCAATTGGTGACGAACTGATTAGCATCCCATCCTGTGATGTGATAGTGAAGGTTACCACCACACAAGCAACTGGACAGCCTCCAGTAGCTGATGCAGGCCCTGATCAAACTGTAGATGAATTAACAAGAGTTGTCTTGGACGGAAGCGCAAGTAAAGGTGACCACATAAAATATTCATGGGAACAAGTAGGTGGTGACAAAGTGACACTATTATTCCGCAACACTGCAAGTCCAGCCCTCTTTGCACCAGCAGTTCCAATAGGTGAGACAAAGGAACTAGATTTCAAACTCACAGTCACAAATGAGTTTGGATCTGATAGCGCTAATGTAAAAATCATTGTAGAGCACAATAACGAAAATCCAACCGCTGTTATTACTCCAGAGTAAGAGACGAGTATACAATTCAAAGATACATTTTGTTTTGATAAA
>Ga0209235_1000196_pt1 | contig 28888 bp, 33 predicted proteins | sample GraSoi013_1_20cm_4_FD_185817 | JGI IMG/M metagenome (GOLD analysis project Ga0209235, IMG submission 185817) | Grasslands soil microbial communities from the Angelo Coastal Reserve, California, USA - Sample 09_25_2013_1_20cm (SPAdes) (version 2) | ecosystem: Environmental > Terrestrial > Soil >... | reverse complement strand
TTCGCCCCGAGGTGAATGTTCGCGCGCCACTCGTTGTGGGCCGCGACCCGCTTCATCGAACCGACGACCCGATCGCCGACGACCAGGGCGCGGATGTCCACGCCGGGGTTCGGGATGTACTCCTGCAGGCACACGACCTCGCCGAAGAATTTCAGCGTGTCGACGATCGATGCGGTCTCCTCGAGGCTCTTCACGCGCATCACGCCGATCCCTTGGGTGCCGGACAGGATCTTCAGGATCGCCGGGTAGCGGACGAGATGCGCTGCCTCCATGAAGTTCGGCCGCGAGGCCAGGAGGATGCTCCGCGGGATTGGGATGTGAGCTTGGCGGAGCGATTGCAGGGCGAGGAACTTGTTCCGGGCGGTGATGAGGCCGTCGCTCGCCAGCGTCGTGCGGATTCCCATTAGCTCGAGCTGACGCAACAGCATCTTCCCGAAATCCGTCATCGATCGGCCGATCCGCGGAATCAGGACGTCGTATGACCGCAACGACTTGCTGTTGAAGACCGCGTCATCCGTGCCGGCGACGACGAGGCGCACCTCGTCCGTCTTGACGAAATCGGGCTCGTGGCCATGTTCGCGGATCGACTTCAGGATGGCCTTCGTGGACCAATATGATGGTTTCTTCGAAATCACGCCGATCTTCATCGAAGGCTCCTGCACCCGCGGAAGGAAGCGATGCGGTTCGCGGGAGAAAAACGTGTCGAGTCGGAGAATCGCGCGGTTAAGGCTATATTGCGGGATGGCTATCGACCGAGACGAAGGGAGTTGGCGGTGCACCCCGTGGTCTCCGAGCGGCGGCAACGACAGGAAAGGACGACCATCGGCGTCGTCGAAGAGGTCACCCTCCGCGGCAGCAAGGGCGATATCCGCGTGCTGGCGAGGATTGACACGGGCGCGGCTCGGACCAGCCTCGACACGGATCTGGCGGCGCGTGCGGGTCTCGGGCCCGTGTTCGACCGCGTCCGCGTTCGGGCGGCCGCGGCGCACGAACCGGAAGAACGAGACGTCGTCGATGCCAGGGTCGTGATCGCCGGCCGGGAATTCGAGGTCGCGGTCGCCATCGCCGATCGGAAGGACATGCGATACCACATGATCGTCGGCATGGACATCCTCCGCGATTCCGGTTTTCTGGTCGATCCGTCGAAGGGAAACGGGCGCGAGAATGAAGGGAAGCGGGCTCATCGGAATCCGTGAAGCTCGATGAGCGTCGTGTCGGCGCCGCGCCTCCCGTAAACCTTTACAGGCCCGCCCAAGCGCGCCATTAAAGATCGGTGCTGTCAGAAGCGTTCGGTCGCGCCTGTGCCGTCCAGTCCCCATCATGCCCGCCCTCACCGGCGGGCACCTTTCCCTTTGCATTGGTCTGGCCTGCGCCAGACTGCCCGAGGCTCGTCCCGGCACGACGGAAGCGTTCTATGACGGCCGCTCCGATCCGCGTGGCGGCGGGGGCACAGCAAGGCCGGTAAGAACCGCTCCTGCGGCGCCTGCGAGGCCTGCTGGAATTCCGAGCAACAAGACAATAAGGACGGCCAGTTCCAACAGGAACTCTCTGGGCTCGCGAGAGGTCAACTCGAAGACGAGCTCAGCGAAGAAAAGAGCGAAGGCGACACCCAGGAAGGCGCTTAGGAAGCCGACGATCACGCGATCCCTCCACCGTGTCAAGAGGATCCCTGTGCCGGCTCCAACGACAGCTCCGATGATCATCAAATCAAGGATAGTCCCGAGCCAAGGCGAGGCAGGGCGCGCTATCAGAAAGAACGCGACCGCGACTACTGTCATCGAGGTAGTGCTGAAGACCATAACCTCCGATGCCGTCCGCTGTCCAATCCGGCTCGGTCGAGAGATCTCCGGTTTGTTTTCCGTCGCTCCCACCTCCAACTCAGAGCCCTTTTTCGAATGCCATCAGATAGCTCCCGATCCCCCACTTTGGTCGTTTCGAGGTGGAGGACGCCCCCTTCTCTTCGGATCATGTCGTTGGAGTTCTCGGCGGGGCGAGCAGAACGACTCCCAAGATCTGCATCGCGAGGCCGGCAATTACGACAACAACCCCGTCCGTCTGATACGGACGAGGTCCAGGATAGAAGAAGATGACCGCGCCCACCGTAAACAAGAGGGTACCTACAAGAAGGCACACAAACCCGCCGAGTTTGCGTCTTTCGCTCGTTCGCTCACTCGTCCCTCAGGTCGAGAAGGTCAGACCCGGATTGAAAGGTATCGGTCGGTTTCGTGGCGGAGGACGGCCTCAGAACCAAGTTGCTGACGAGGGAAGAACCGTTCCCCAACAATCGCGCTGATCCTGGACGTATTCAGGAGCTGAAAGAAATTGCGGCCGCCCGTGACCGTCCCTGGTTGACCAAGTTGATCGATCTGGACTTGCAAGTTCGGATGGTAGGCACGGATTGGATTGTCTTGGCTTGTCCCCGCGGCGATCGCCTGCCGAACATGGTTAGCGATTTCAGATCGATATGAGTCCAAGCGGGCACGGCGCTCTTGGCGTCTTCCGTCCAATCGCGATCAGCGTGGCGCCTGAGCATCAGACCGAACTCACGGCGATCATTGATTGGAAGGCGGGCCGAATCGGAATGATGGACCTCATGAGGCGACTCAAGGCCTTACAGCGGAAGCGGCCTGGCGCACTCGTCGAACCGAAATGGCGCGTTCAATCCCTCCCGTAAACCTTTAAGTACGCCGCCTCCATGGCTGCGCCGTGGTCCGATGATCAAGCCGCTTTCTCTCCTCAACCAACGGATCAGTTCGAACGTGATGGTTGAGCTGAAAGGCGGGCGGGGGTACCGCGGGATCCTCGACGGATTCGACCCGCACATGAACCTCGTCCTCCGTAACGCGGAGGAGATGCAGGACAATCAGTCCCAGCGGAAGATGGATCTTGCGATTGTCCGTGGAGACAACGTCATCTACATCTCCCCATGACGTAGGTGGCCTGCATGACCAAGGGGACGGCGTCGCTCGGCAAGATGGGACGGAGGAGCGTCCACATCCGGTGCCGGCGGTGCGGTCAGCGCGCGTATCATAAACAGAAGAAGTACTGCGCCGCCTGCGGCTTCGGACGCATGAAGAAACTTCGGGGCTACTCCTGGGCGAAGAGGCATTGACGATGGCCGCCGACCAGGAAGCGTCGGAGCGCTCCGACCATCGCCCACGTGAGAAGTGTGGGATCATCGGCTGCTCCGGCACGACGCCGGTGACGTCCGACCTCTACTACGGCCTGCGGATCCTCCAGCACCGCGGCCAGGAGTCCGCGGGCCTCGCGGTGTACAACGGCGAGATGAAGTCCAAGCGTGGCATGGGCCTCGTGCACGAGGTCTTCTCCAAGGAGGACCTCATGGACCTCCGCGGGAACAACGGGATCGGCCACGTTCGCTATTCCACGACGGGATCGAGCGTCCTCGAGAACGCCCAACCGATCGTCGTCAAGACCTCGTACGGAGACATCGCCCTGGCGCACAACGGAGACATCGCGAACGCGGACGAGATCCGGGAGGAGCTCAGCAAGAAAGGTTGGGCCTTCATGACGACTTCGGACAGCGAGGTCATCGTTCGACTCCTCGCGAACGAAATCGTGAACTTTGGCGGAGACGTCAAGCGGGCGCTGAAAGAATTCACCTCGCGGCTCGTCGGGGCGTACAGCTTGGCACTCATGATCAACGACACAGTATACGCGGTCCGCGATCCCCTGGCGATCCGGCCCCTCTGCATCGGCGAGGGGAACGGCCGGTTCATGATCGCGTCGGAGAGCGTCGTGTTCGATGCGCTCGGATTCAAGTTCATTCGCGACCTGAAGCCCGGGGAAATCGTCGAGCTCCGGCCGGACGGCTTTGATTCGATGCGGCTCCCGCATCCGAACCATACGGCGCACTGCATGTTCGAGTGGGTGTACTTCGCGCGTCCGGACAGCATCTTGGACGAGCGTCTCGTCTACGACGCCCGCGTGAAAATCGGAGAGCAACTCGCGAAGGAATATCCGGTCGAGGCGGACATCATCGTGCCGGTTCCGGAATCGGGCCGAGCGCAGGCCCAGGGGTACGCGCAGCTCGCGGGCCTCCCGGTCGTCGAGGGGCTCATCAAGAACCGCTACATCGAGCGCACTTTCATCATGCCCGACCAGCAGGAGCGCGAGATCGGCGTCATGCTCAAGCTGAATCCGATTCGGTCTGCGGTCAAGAACAAGCGGATCGTGCTCATCGACGACTCCATCGTCCGCGGCACGACGATCCGAAAGATCGTGCAGATCCTCCGACAGGCCGGCGCGAAGGAAGTCCATGTTCGCATCGGCTGCCTGCCCATTCGCTTCCCGTGTTATCTCGGAATCGACATGAAGACGCGAGACCAGTTCATCGCAAACGAGAAGACAGTGCCGGAGATTGCTGACTTCATCAACGCGGATTCGCTCGGGTATCTCTCCATGAAGGGGCTCATCACAGCGCTGAAGCACTCGCGGGAAGACATCTGTCTCGGTTGCCTGACCGGCGAGTATCCGGTCCCGATCCCCGGCGAGAAGATGCGCAAGGAAAAACCGCTCGAGCTCTTCTCCGAATCGACGTCGAGAAAGCCGTCTGCGAAGCGCGGCGCCAAGGCCGCCACGTAGTTCCGCCGCGAATGCGAGACTCCCTGTGGTCGCACCGCCGTGAAAGCATCGATCATTCGATGAGCGGATATGCTTGGATGGTCAGGAAGTCCACCAACGGCTCCTTGAGCGCAATGTCGTCGAACAGCGCTCGCGCTTCTCGGAATCGCCCGCTCGTCTGGGCTGAGGGCTCCGCCTGCATCCGTAGTCGGTCGACCTCCTCGTCCCCGACCTGCCGCACGAGTCCCTCGTTCACGGTGATTTGGTCATCCAGGCGAGCCCCGTGATGGACCCATTGCCACACCTGCGACCGGGCGATCTCGGCGGTCGCGGTATCCTCCATCAGGTTCGAAATCGTCACCGCTCCGGTTCCCCGGAGCCACGCTTCCAAATACTGGATGGCGACCCGCACATTGCTTCGCAAGCCCGCCTCGGTAATGTTGCCGCCGGGAACCCGGACATCCAGGAGGTCGCGTGCCGTGACGTCCACATCGTCCCTCACCCGGCCGAGTTGGTTCGGCTTGCCTTGGAGCGCACGGTCGAAGACTTGCCCGGCAACCGGGACGAGATCCGGATGGGCGACCCACGTGCCGTCGAAGCCATCGTTCGCTTCGCGCGTCTTGTCTTCGCGGACCTTCGTGAACGCGACCTCGTTTATCGCCGGATCTTTGCGGCTCGGGACAAACGCGGCCATGCCCCCAATCGCATGGGCCCCGCGGCGGTGGCACGTCTTCACGAGGAGCTCCGTGTACGCCCGCATGAATGGGACGGTCATCGTGAGCTGCGCTCGATCCGGCAGCACAAAGTCCGTCCGTGCTCGCAGCGTTTTGATGATGCTGAACAGATAGTCCCATCTCCCTGCGTTGAGGCCGGCGGCGTGGTCCCGCAGCTCGAAGAGGATCTCCTCCATCTCGAACGCGGCGGGGAAGGTCTCGATCAGGGCGGTCGCCTTGGTGGTCCCGCGCCGAACGCCCAGCGTCTCTTCCGCGAAGCCGAAGACGTCGTTCCACAGTCGCGCCTCAAATCGGCTCTCCATCTTGGGGAGATAGAAATACGGGGCGGTCCCCCGCGCGACGAGTTCCCTTGCATTGTGAAAGAAGAACAGGCCGAAGTCGACGAGGCTCGCGGAGGCGATTTCGCGGTCGACCTGGACATGCCGTTCCGATAGATGCCATCCGCGGGGCCGGACCAGAAGCGTCGCGACCTCTCGGTTCAACCGGTATTCTTTGCCCTCCGAACTCGCGTACTCGATTGTACGGCGCACCGCATCGCGGAGATTCACCTGACCCTCGACCACGTTCTTCCACGCCGGCGTGTTCGCATCTTCGAAATCGGCCATGAACGTCTTAGCGCCGGAGTTCAGTGCGTTGATCATCATCTTGCGGTCCGTCGGCCCGGTGATTTCAACACGCCGGTCGATCAGGTCGGCGGGGACGGGAGCGATGGTCCAGGAGTCCTCTCGGATCCGCGGGTTCTGCTTCGGGAAGTCGAGCGACTTTCCGCGATCGACCCGCGCTTGGCGTTCCACTCGCCTGCGCAGCAGGTCCAGGCGGGTGGGATTGAATCGTCGATGGAGGTCGGAGATGAATTCCAGCGCTTCCGCCGAGAAGACCTCGGCGCCCCGGCCCTCGACCGTTGGGCTAACCTCCACCCGCTTCTTTGCCGTGACCATCCAATCACGGGAGACCTGAAGATGCTTTCGTCATGGCGTAATGAGGTTCGGGCGACGGAGCCTTCTCATGCCACCCCGTTCGCAAGAGTGGGAACGAGGACAATGGAGCCGAGCGGTGCCGCCGGGGTGTTCCTACGTGATAATCGGAACGCAATCCTGAAACAATCCGATCTGCGTGACGGCGAGGGATCGCCATGGGAATCCTCGCGAGCTTCGGCGTCCTCGAAACCGAAGGCGGCGGCCTCCTCGGTCGCAGCTTCGCGCTGACGTTCATCTTCGTGGTCTCGCTCGCCCACGTGTGGATCGAGACGATGGGCGGCGGATAGGCAGGAAATCTTCATTTCGGCCTGCTGCGTACGAACGCCCCGACATGAAGCGGGAGCCGTATTCGGTCCGCGAGCTGAGCGTTCGTACACTTTCGGACTTTGAAACGCTCGCCATCAAGCAGGGTGGATGTTGGTGCATCTTCTATCAGCGGGCGAATCCCCTCCGCCCAGGAACGACCAGCGAGGAGTGGAAGCGGAGAAATCGGTCGGACAAGAGAGCGTTGGTCCGCCGCGGGCGCTCCCATGCGATCCTGGTCTATGAAGGCCGCACGCCGGTCGGCTGGTGCCAGTACGGCGGCCAGGAGGAACTCCCGCGGATCGATGCGCGACGGACCTACCGCAAGGTCGCCCCGCCGGTCGCGGACAAGAAGTTGTGGAGGATCACGTGCTTCTTCGTCGATCCGAAGTTTCGAGGGCGAGGTGTTGCGAAGTTCGCCCTTCGTGCCGCGCTCGATTCGATTGGGAACAAAGGAGGAGGAGTCGTGGAAGCGTACCCGGTGGCTTCACCGAAGATGGCCGCCGTCCCCGAGTGGCGGTGGTTCGGGACGCCGGACATGTTCCGGAAGGAAGGCTTCCGCACTGTCGCCCCTCTCGGGACGAGTGGTGTTCTCATGAGGAAAACGATTGCACCTCGCCGTGCAAAGAAACCTTAATAGCGGACCTTCAATACAGCGCGTCGCGGGCCGGTAGATCAGCTGGAAGATCGCTATCTTGGCATGGTAGAGGCCGTGGGTTCAAATCCCACCCGGTCCACTCTTTAGTCAAGACGCGAGGAAATCGGCGGAGCTTCCGCGCACTCCTCGGCTCGAGTTTCTATAAGGTCGCCCACGTATTGACTTTCGACCATGGTTGTGGACGGATACGCACTGAACGGGAGTGTCCGACTTCATTATCTTGATAGCAATCCGGACGGAGGCGCGCGCAAGACACCGATCGTGTTCGTTCCCGGGATGCTTGGCTCCGCAGAGGACTATCTCACCGAAATGGAAACGCTCGCATCGCGGCGAGGTTTAGCAATGAGCCTTCGCGCGCGCGGAAAGAGCGACGCGCCGAAATCGGGCTACTCTTTTGAAGATCACGTCGCGGACATCCGGGCGGTTGTGAGAACGGCGAATGTACCGGACTTCTGTCTGTCTGCGTACTCGGTCGGAGTTGCCTATGCCATCGGATTTGGGGTTCAATCCCCGGATTATTTGCGGGGGTTGATCCTGGCTGACTATCCCGCTCGGTATCCGGCGTTTTCACCGGGTTGGGTGGAACGAGCGCAACAGCACATGGACGAATCGAAACGGCACGCCGCCGTCGGAATTCAGGCAGAGGCAAAGGAAAAATCCCTTTGGGAACTCCTACCGCGCATCCCATGTCCCGTGCTGGTTTTGCGCGGCGCCAAGCAGGGTGCGTTGCTTTCCCCAGAGGATGCCGCGAAGTACGAGAGGTGGCTAAACCATGTCACGATTCAGGTCTTCGAGGATTCCGACCACGAGATCTGGAAACCTGACCGAAGTCGATATTTAGGCGCACTCAGTAGTTTCCTCGAGCAGATTGACCAAAGGTAGTGGATTCGAGTTCAAATCCCACTCGGTCCACTTCCAAGCTTGTATCGGATGCTATGGAACACTATAGGAATCTATATCAACCGCTTCCGCCATGTCTATCCCGTGGCCACCACAACAATTCAACTCAGCAAGGAAATCAAGAACACTCTCGAATCGATGAAGATCCATCCCCGTGAAACATACGAGGAAGTACTGGAACGGATTCTGGAAGACCTTCGCGAGTTGAGCGAACAGACGAAAAAGGAAATCGAGCAGGCGATCCGCGAGATCAAGGCAGGTAAGTATCGGACCCATGAACAGCTCAGGTCCGAGATGGGCTACTGATGCCCTTCGAAATCATCTGGTCCGATTCGGCCGCAGGTCAATTGAAGAAGCTCGATCGAACCGTCGCGCGTCGAATCTTCGACAAAGTCGGCGAACTGCGCGAGACGCCACATCGGTTTGTCCGGAAGCTTGCCAACTCGCCCTATTACCGGCTTCGAGTCGGAGATTATCGCGTCATCCTGGACATCCACGAAACCGTTCTCCGGATCCTAGTGCTAAAGGTGGGGCATCGAAAATCGATCCATTGACAGAGCGGTCATAGGCAGGGAATGCGGTTCAAATCCCACCCGATCCACTTTTCGGTGAAAGGCACAGTCGCCGCCGTTCTCTCCAAGCGGCGGAGAGTGGCGTTCCTGACGACCCACTCAAAAGGGGGGGCGAGGACTGCCGGGAAGGTAGGCATAAATAGAGCGAACAAGGTCGCCGTCTCCATGCCGGGATGGAAAGCAGTTCCACCGAAGGATGACCACGGATACCTCGAGCTGATGTCCAGGGCAATCTTCAGTGCGGGCTTGAATTGGCGGATGGTTGAGAAGAAGTGGCCCCACTTTCGAAAGGCGTTTCATGATTTCTCACCCGAGAAAGTCGCGCGGCTATCGGAGCGCGACATCCGGGCGTTGATGCAGGATCCGGGAATCGTTCGGAACGAAAAGAAAATTCGCGCGACGATCGAGAACGCCAGGACGATTTTGGACTTGGCGAAGGAATACGGTTCGGTGAAGGGGTACATCGCCGGCTTTGGCAAGCGCGAAGGGAAGCTGCTGGAGGATGTCCAATACAAGTTCAAGCACATGGGCCCCGCAACCGCCAGGGTGTTCCTCTGGTCGGTCGGATATCCCCTCAGTCCTACCGCGGAGGAGAAGCGGTGGATGAAGGGACATCCGGAGCACGACTAGCGACAAACACAAGCTGCGATCGGATCATTCTCTAGGGACCAAGCGTCACCGCGCAACTCAAAGGGGCAGGTCGCCCGTCGACCAACGGACCTCCTTCGTCGCCGATTCGATGGGCATCCGGGAGACCTCCTCCTGAACCGCTTCTTTGACGTCGGGTTCCAACGTTCGCCACGCTCGCACCGTGACTCGGCCCACCTGCCGACGCCAGGTACCCACGAGCTCCCCGTTCACCAGGAGCGCACCCGGCCACACGGACTTGGGCCACAATTCGGATCGAAATTGTGCCTTCGGGACGAGCAATGCCCGCTCTGCGGACGCCAGATACGGGTCCCCGGCCGGCAGCAGGCGCACCGTTTCGGCGGGTACCGCGCGTTCCAATCGGGAGCGGTCCGTCCGAAGGGCCCAGCCTTTCTGACCTTCGAATTCAACCTCGGTGAGTTCCTTTTCGAGCGAACGAAACGTCTGCTGCGCGTCGGCAAGCTCTCCGCCTGTGGCTGCGCCAAAGGATCCGGCCCACCCGCCCGACCACCAGGCGAATTCCTTGGGGGTCGAAGGCCCGACCGACCGCAACCACCGACGCGCAAGCTCGAGGCGGGCGGGTTCCGGCGGTTCCGGAGGAGGCTCGGCAAGCCGCCAGGATGTCATCGCTCCATCCCATTCGATCCTTACCGCGCCGGTCATCGATGCCACTCTCAGCTCGCGGAAATTCACCCCGGCGGCTCGATCCGAGAGGTCGCGTCCGGGCTGAGCCTGCCGAGCGCGGAATGCGCGCTTCGCTTTTTCGGCGGCGGCTCTCACGGCCGATGCCAACAAGGGATTGCGCGGGAACCGACCGAGGGTGAAGACGGCCACGTCATGAGCTGCGACGACGTACACGGCGCCCCGAGGACCCCATACTTGGGCGAACCGGGGGTCCTTCCAAGCGGACGGCGATACCTCTCTTACGCGCGCATGGAGCGCCAAGACGGCGGATCGCGGGGCGCTGTCTTGAAGTCCTGCGAACGCGGCCTCGACGAGTCGCCCCGGAGGAAGGCGCCGGTGTAGGTGCGTAGCCCGTTGCCGGAACGCAAGCACATGCTGCCGCGTGATTGACGGAATGGCCATCGTGAACAGCAAGCAAAGCACATGATATGCGCAACCTTAAGCAACTCGGACTGTCCGCACGTGGTTCAACGGGCTGTTGTGAAAGGAGTCAGGGACTGCCGTGAGCGGCGACAAGCTGGCGAGTGGTGGCGGTCGCGTATTCAAATCCCACTCGAACTTCTCCAGGTCTTTGCGACGGACGTCGACTAGCCGTTTCGTGACGCTTAACTTCAAGAGTCGACTCGGAATCCCGGCTGCCAAGAAGGGGAGGCAAGACATGGCAATGGTCGACCTCAAAAGCCCCGAAGGAACAGTGCCGGGGTACTTGGCAATCCCGAAGAAGGCCCACGGGCCGGGTGTCCTGGTCCTCCACGCATGGTGGGGTCTCAACGACTTCTTCAAGGGCCTCTGTGATGAGCTCGCGACGGCCGGATTCGTCGCGTTCGCTCCCGACCTCTACCGCGGAGCGACCGCATCGACCAGAGACGGGGCCGAGAAGCTGATGTCGAAACTCGATCAAAAAGCAGCCGGCCATGACATTCTTAACGGGGTGAGAGGCCTACAAAGCCATCCGGGGGTGAAGGGAAAACGCCTCGGAGTCATCGGCTTTTCCATGGGAGCATTCTGGAGTCTTTGGTTGGCGCAGGAGCTCCCCGCGGACGTTGCTGCGGTCGTCCTCTTCTACGGGACGGGGGATGGCAACTACTCGCACATCAAAGCGGCCTTCCTCGGTCATTTCGCTGAGACGGACGAATTTGAATCCGCCGCCGCGGTGCAAGGTCTCGAGAAGGACCTTCGCACACGAGTAAAGGACCTCACGTTCTACACATACCCTGGGACGACGCACTGGTTTTTCGAGAAAGACCGACCTGACGCGTATGATGCCCCGGCAGCCAAGCTTGCGTGGCAACGAACGATTCGATTCCTGACGACGCAATTGTCTGGGGAGAGCGTCGGCGATTGAGCGTCGAGTCCAACCGCTCCACCCTTTCTGGTGGATAGGCGAGTACGACCTACCGATCGATTCGCACGTGTCCAAGATTTCTTGATTCGCATCACCGACGTTCGTTTGAGATAGGACTTTCTAATGTTACGTCGTGAGGGTTACCCGGAGTTCAGGGGGCGGTTACTGGTGCCGCGAGTCGTAATTGTCGGAGATCGGAATTCCGGCAAGACGACGTTCCTGGGCCTGCTGTACGCGGCCCAAGTGAAATTCGGCTCGGACAAGGCGGATGGCTTTCGGTTTCACGCCGCGTTCGAATCCCTCGACGAAATCAGCGGCGTTTTCCAGAGGCTGATGTCGGGGAGCTTTCCGGATGCCGCCACGAAGGAGGGGGTCCGCGAGATCGCGTTCCGGCTCGGCCATCGACGGAGCGGCCTTGGGATCTTGTCACGCCGCAAATCCCGAGGTTCTTCTCCTGATTCCTCTGCATCCTTCCAGCTAATTCTGCTCAAGTCCTTCGAGGACGAGATGGCTCGCTCGGGCAACCGGGGCTCTGTCGATCAGAGGACGTTGAGTAGCGCGCTCACCGGTGATGCATTCGTGATCATGATCGACGCCACCTCGTTGGCCGTGGCGGACGAAGAGGGCGAGCTTGCCCCGTCGGGGAAATACGATGAAGCCGTGGCGTCTCTCTTGATGGCGATCCAGCGCTCTCGGGATCAAGCCCAAGACAAGTTCCTCCACCCGATCTTCGTTCTCTCCAAGTTTGACCAGGTCGACCCGGAGGTCCTGCGCCATATGGATCTCGACGCCGCCCCTCCGGACGTCAGCAAGAAAGGCCCTCATGCGGAGTACGCCAAGCGGCTGGTGGATCCCAGTATGCCGAAGACGATGGCCGCCCTCCGATCCGGAGGACGTCGGGGACTCCAGTTCGCGACGCCTGTGTACTTTTTCAGTTGGGTGCGCACGGATGAGCCCGCCCTGGGTCGCGACGAACGACTTCGGCTTCGCCGGCGCGGAGCGGTGGGCTGGGAGCCGGACTATCCGAGCGACGAGTACCTCGCATTCCTCGAGTGTCTGGCAGGAATCGCCGCGGACACGCGGGCCTAGGTTTCGCGGTTCATCAGGCGTGGGTCGTCGCATCCATGATAACGTTGAGGTTAGGATTAAGTATGGATAGCGGGGCTGCACCGTGATATGCCCTGTGCACTCCTGGGAGACCGAGCCTCCGGGAAAACGACATTCTTGGGGCTCCTCTACAGCGCCCAAGTCAAATACGGGACGGGGGTCCAAGATGACTTCCGTTTCCACGCGCCGATCCAATCGCTGAACATCATGTCGGCGGTCTACGAAGGAATGAAAGACGGCCGATTCCCGAGCGCCACGCTGAAGGAAGAGATCACGGAACTCGGATTCGTCTTCGGTTACCTCCGCAAGGTCGTCGGCAAGCTGCCGTACTACATCCGTCAACAGAACTGGGTCCACCCGTTCTCGACCCTTCGGTTCTCCGCATACGACGTGTCGGGCGAAGATATCGAGGAGTTCATCGAGACCGGGATCGCCTCGCGGCCGCTCATCCAACAGCTCCTGAAGAGCGTCGTCGTCTGCGTCTTGGTCGACTGCAGCAAGATGACGACCGAAATCGACACGCCCGCATACAAGAAAATGCTGCGCTACGACAGCACGGTCGCGAAGCTGCTCGTCTCCTTCCAGACGTACAAGAAGCAGGAGTACGACCGGCTAAAGGACTCGGGCGTCCGGGCCGACTCTCCAAAGATCTACCCCGTTTTCGTCCTGTCCAAATTCGACACGCTTCGGGATGACGTCCTCGCGCGGCTCGGCTTGCACCGCGGGTTCCCGGATAACAACCGCGCCCGGAAGGAATACGCCGAGGCGTTGCTCCGCGTCTTCGTGCCGCAGACGCTCTCCCAGATCCGCGGCGGCAAGGTCGCCGGGGTCAGCATGGACAAGTCCGCGTACTTCCTCAGCTGGGTCCGAACCGAGACCCACGAAGGCATGGACCCGGTCGGGCAGTCGAAGATCGTGCGGACCGGTTTCGCTCCCGAGGGCGGCGGGGAACCCGATTTCTCGTACGATGAATACGTCAATTTCATCGAGCACTTCCGAGAGATCGCGCACAAGATCCCCGACGAGATCCTCGAGGCGGAGCGATTTCAGGCTCAGGTCATGGCTCGGTCGGCCTAGTAGGCTGGACCATGGCGCCCGCGGAATCCGACCGAGGGGCAACCGACGGAGACGTCGTCGAATTCGATCACTGGATCTACGGCGTGGTCCCCGGGGTCGGCTATACCACGAAAGCCGTGTCCCATGGGCTCGACGCGGGCCTGTACGATCCGTACCTCCGTGGGCATTACACCCCGATCCGCGCGGCGGCCGCGCAAACGGCGGAGGACGAAGTCGATCTACACATGATTCACCCTCTCCGCACCGGCCGAGAGCTCCTCCTCTCCCGGATCAGTCGCGGGATCCCGGATGAGGCGGGGCGACCGACCTTCACGAACCACACCGTCATCGCACGGACGGATGTCCTACGGTCCGGCGAGATCACACTCGAGGCGGTGTATCGATCGGTCAAGGAGTTCGACCGGAAGGCCGCCGACGTCGGTCCCGAGGTGCCTCTGCTGAAAGTCCCCGCCCGTCCCGAGGCGGAAGGGCCATGGCGTTTTGGAAACGGAATTCACAAGCATCTCACATTCCCCGCAATCGAAAGCCTTGCGACTCGCATCATGACGGATCCGAACAGTCGCACCCTGCTCCTCTGCCGGAACACGACGGCCGAAGCCCGAAAGGCCACGCTCAACCTGGTGTACGAACTCCTGGCCTGGGGGTGTGGACTCCCGCTCATGACCGCCATCAGTGAAGCCCCCCGTTCGTCCGCACTCAACTTCTTCAACTTCGTCGTTGCGCCGAGAGGCGTCCGGGCCGACTCGACCTGGGCCATCCTCGAGAGCGCCCTCAGCGAGTCCGTGTTGCCTCGTGTCCTCGATCGGGACGAGGTATACCGCGTCTTGACCGCGACGGTCCGTCAGTCCGCCGACTTGCCGTTGGCCCGGTAAGTGCGCGCGTTGCCGTCGGCCACTTCGCGGACGACCGTCCATCCGTGGGCGAGCTTCCACTGACCGTCTTTGGACCGATGGTCCGCGTGGCCTTGGCCGAGATGCTCCAACTCCGCTTCGAGGTAGTCCGCGTCCGTGTCGAACTCGGGAACGAGCGTGCCGGCCGAGAGAAGCTGACCCAGAAGAGCGAGGCCACTGGGTCTGCCTTTCCAGTGGACCGCGAGAAAGGCTCGCCGCACCGAGGCGTCGGCCAGAACCAGGTCCCGGAGCCCGATGTACGATTCGCGATCTCGTGAATTTTCCCGCGGAGGCGCCTCGAGCCGTTCTTTCCGCTTGGCGAGAGACTTAAACATCTCGAGCCATTCTTTCTTCGTCAAGTCCGATCGCTCCCAGGGGGAGGCGGGGATCGCGTCGGCCGCCGCGTCTTCCGAAGCACCGGATTCACGTAGCGCGCGGACTCCGCCGTGGACCAAGTCGTACGTCGCCGCGTCCTCTTGCGACTTCGGAGGGACCACGCGGATCGTGACCGGGTCCATCCCCGGATGGAACCGCGGGTCCAGGACGATGAGGGTCCCGGTACCCTCCTGCGAGAAGAGTTCGACCAGCGTGATGTTCACTTCCGCCGATCCGGTCCGCCGCGCGACCTCGCTGAGGCGCTCCAGCGGAACCGGTTGTTTGCCGACGCAACGGTTCGCCGCGAGATCGTCGAGATACGCCTGGGCGACCTGCTGCACGTGACGGGGTCGCTTGGAGCTGAGGCCGAACTGCACCATCTTCGCCATCATGGCCGAGCCTCGAAACAGGCCGGTGACTCCCGCGCGGAGAAATGCGACCGCACCGCTCGCCTCCACGCACAGGGTGATGAGTCCGGCCAGTCGAGTGGAGAGCTTCCGGCACAGCCGACCGCCAGGGACCCTCGACTCGTAGAAAATCCCGCCCCATCGAAGCGGCATGGTTTCCGGCCAAGCCGAATTGGACGGACTATGACGAACCCAGTCCAGCGTCTTGTTACGAAGGATCGCGCTCACCAGAAGCGGATCTTCCGTTTCGGCACGGACTCGAGGCAACAAGGCCTCGGCCGTTCGCAACACCTCTCGCAGGACCCGCTTCTCACCCCGGGCCTCCTCGACGAGCTTTGGCGCGTCGATCAGATTCGTCGCCTCGAGATCGAACTTCTCCTCCGGATTCAACTGAAAGAATTTTTCGAGTTCGGTAGGCTCCTGAACCGGGCTCCCGCGGGCTCGCGCGGCCGATTTCGGAGAGGCGGGCGACTTCCCGCCCTCCTCGGGCGCGGTCGATACGAGGGCGAGGAGCACTGCTGACGCTGCGAAAGGCACGCCGCCCATAGCTCTGGCCGAACCAAGCCACACCGGGTTCGATAAACCCGTCGCCGGTAATTATCGGCCGTGATAGGCGGCGGCCGTGCGTCGTTCGTATGGGACGCTTCCCCGTTTGCAGACCACGAGTCGGAAGATTCTCCGTCGTGTCGCACTCCGGCCTAGCCGAGTTTGGCCTTCTTGCGGTCACCGCACGGTGACGGCAACGGCCTGCGCGGCATTGTTCCCGTATCCGTATCGATTCCATCGGCCCACCTCGGGCTGCCGATTGCCTTTCGCGTCCGTGGCATAGGATCGCAAGATATGCCGGCCCGGGTTCGTTGCGTCCCACGCGAATTCCCACGCGCGCCACGCATGCGGCGATATCGGAGGCAAGAGCGTCGCGTCCCGCGGCGGCTCGGCGCCGTCCACGCCGATCTGGACTCTCACGACCACACCCTCGCCGGACCACGCCTTGCCGGTCACGATCAACTGGCCCTGGCGCACGGCGTCCCCGTCCCGGGGAAACACGATGACAGACCGGACGCGCAGGGTGCGAACCGGGGTGGGCGAGTTGCCATCCGCGTGATCGTACACATACCGGTCGAGCTGGTAGTAACCGCGAAAAGGCTCCGCGCGAGCCTCGATCCGTTCGAGCCACTTCACGCTGGCCATGCCGTACCAGCCCGGGACGATCAGCCGGATCGGCGCTCCGTGCTCCGGAGGAATCGGCCGGCCGTTCATCTGGAGGGCGAGAAGGGTGTCCGGGTCCCTCGCCTTGGCGAGCGGGAGGGACCGCGCGAACGGAATCTCGTCCGCGACGTCCGGTGGCCGTCCTCGGTCCGCGCCGATGGCGAGGATTTCGACCACGTGCGGTCTCAGGCGTGCGGACTCCAGGACGGCCCGCAAAGGAACGCCCGTCCATCGGGCTGTGCCCACCGCGCCGAGCCCCCACGGCTCCCCCGCCGGCAGCGGTTGGAGTCCGGTGCGACCATTCCCCGCGCACTCGAGCGTCGCCGTCAGGGTCCGCGTGCCCATCGCTTGGAGGTCGGCGATGTCCAGCCGCAGCGCCTGCTGAACCGCACCGACGACCTCGAGAACTTGTTTGCGCGGCACGTCTGGCCGGCGGAAGTGACTTCTCACAAAGAAGGAGGATTCCGGCGTGAGGTCCTCAGCGAGAGCCTCGAGCGGCGTTTCCGCATTGAGTGGCTCGGCCGAGAGGATTCGCACGCGTTCTTTCCCGGCTCCGGGAGGGCCTCCCGAGTCTTTTGCCTTGCGAGGGTTTCCCCGCAGGCGTCAAGCGGCGGGGCGTCGTAAAGCTCATCTGAAATCCGGGCCTTCGTCCCGCGAGACCATGACCGATAGCTCGCTCGGGTCACGGGCCGATGCCCAGCTCCCCGGACAACCGCTCCCCGCGTCGGTCACCGAACAATTCCTCGACGCCGGTGGCGTGAGGTTCCGGTACCTACAAGGCGGCGCCACGAGCGGATTTCCCGTCCTCTTGCTCCACGGGTGGCCCACTTGGGCGGAGGTTTGGCTCCGCGTTGCTTGGGTGATCGGCGCTCGCCATCCTTGGATTGCGCCCGACCTGCCGTGCCAGGGCCTCAGCTCCCCGCTCCCGGGAAAAGACCGCACCCTCACGGCGTACCGCCAGGCCATCGCGGCCTTCGTCGACGCCCTCGATCTTCCCCGATTTGCGGTCGTGGGCAATTCAATGGGGGGAACGCTGGCGTTCATGCTTGCGCTCGATCGACCGGCGCGCGTGGCGAAAATCGTCGTCCTCGACGCCGCCGGGCTCACGCCCAAACTCCCCGGACGGACAGCCCGCATGTATTTGCCGTTCCTCCTCCCCTGCTTCTTCCGAGCACCGGGCCCGAAGAGCGTTCGGAAACTCCTGACCCACGCCGTCTTCTACGACCCTCGCTTCGCGGATGATGCATGGGTGAACGCGATCGTCGCGGCGTGGATGCCGCGAGACCGGCGCAAGGCGTTCGTGGCGACCGGGTTGGCGTTGAGGCGTCGCGACGCCTCCGTGCATGAGGACTTCCCACGAATCCGGTCGCCCACCCTCATCCTCTCCGGCCGACACGACCTCCAGTTCTCCTGGCAGTCGGCCGAGGAGGCTTCGCGACGAATCCTGGGCGCGCGGTTCGCGGCAATCGAAGATGCCGGACACTTCCCGATGGTAGAGAAACCCCGCGAGACCGCGCAGCTCATCTCCGGGTTCCTCGATTCGACCGGATAATGCGATCGGTCCAACCCGGGAGACCTGCGGAGTTTGTATATGACCGGCGGTATCCGGCGGTGTTTGGTCTAGACGGACGTTGGGCAAGGGAACGCGGATGAGCGACGATCCGGTCAAGCGATGCGAATGGGCTCTCGGTGACCCGGCCCTGCTCGTCTATCATGACGCCGAGTGGGGCACTCCCGAACATGACGACCGCAAGCTCTTCGAATTTCTGGTCCTGGAAGGGGCACAGGCGGGTCTCTCTTGGCTCACGGTCTTGAAGAAACGCGAGGCGTTCAGAAACGCGTTCGACGGATTTGATCCGGTGAGAGTCGCCCAATACGATTCGAAGAAGGTTCGAACGCTCCTGGCCGACGCGGGCATCATCCGGAACCGAGCGAAGATTGCGGCCGCCATCGAAAATGCCAAAGCCTTCCTGGCCGTGCAAAAGGAATTCGGGAGCTTCGACACGTACATCTGGCGTTTCGTCGGCCCGCAACCGAAAGCTAGCCGTCGGAGAACCTTGAAACAAATCCCCGCGCGAACAAAGGAATCGGACGAAATGAGCGCGGCGCTGAAGAGTCGAGGCTTCAAGTTCGTGGGCTCGACGATCTGCTACGCGTACATGCAGGCGGTCGGGATGGTGAACGACCATCTCACCTATTGCTTCCGGAGCGATCGCCGTCACGACAACCGAACTCGCCCCGGGCCGGGAGGCTCACGCCGGAAATGAAACCCAAGAGCGCGTTGGACTGGTTGCTCGAGGAGGACCAACCGACCGTCCGCTTTCTCACGCTGACTCAGCTGCTGGACAGACCTCTTGACGACTCGGAGGTCGTGGCCGCCCGAGACATGATGACCAGGAAAGGATGGGGCGAACAGATCCTCGCGAAGCAGGACCCGAGGGGATGGTGGGTGGGCGGAGAGAGCCTCTACCAGCCGAAGTATCAGTCCACGAACTGGATGCTCCTCATCCTGGCGGACCTCGGGTTGAGCAAGGCGGATCCGCGAATCGAAAAGGCGTGCGACCTCTGGATCGAACGATTCTCGAAGGACGATGGAGGGTTCTCGATGGATGGTTCCAAGAAAGGCCACCTCTGCGTGACCGGGAACGCGACGCGCGCCCTCGTGCAATTTGGTTACGCGGATCATCCGGCGGTCCGCGGGGCGTTCGAGTGGCTTGTCAAGAATCGGGACAAGAACGGCGGCTGGAGTTGTTTCGGGAGCGGCCGGAACTTAGACTCATGGGAGGGCATGAGCGCCTTCGCGGTGTATCCCAAGGAGAAGTGGACCGAGGGCATGAAGCGCGCCGTCGAACTCGGGGCCGAGTACTACCTGGGGAAGGAGCTGCACAAGCAAGGAGCCGAATACCCACCGTGGTCCCGGTTCCACTACCCCGTCCACTACTATTACGATCTGCTCGTCGGCCTCGATTTCATGACCGCCCTGGGGTACGGGGCGGACCCGCGATTGCGATTCGCGCTGAATCTTCTCCGGAAGAAGCGGCGGCCGGATGGCCGGTGGAACCTCGACGCGCTCCATCCGGACGCCGAGGGCGGCGTGGCCGATTGGTACGCGAAGCACCCGAAGCGCGCGCCCACGCCGTTTGGCCTCGAGAAACCTAGCGAGCCGAGCAAGCTCGTCACCCTGAAGGCCATGCAAGTTCTGAAGCGAGTCGAAGGATCGATCTGAACGGATGGACGGCCGACGCAGCTTTTGCGCATGACTTGATTAGTCACGGAGTCGTTCGGCGGACCGGTGGCGCGATGGACAAGAAAGTGAAGAAGAAAGTCCTGCAACAAATTCCATACGGCGCGTACATCGTCGGCACGCAGACCGAGGATGGAAAGGACTGGCTGATGTTCGGGACGTGGCTGATGCAGACGTCTTTCAAGCCCACGCTCGTCGCGTTCGCGTTCCGCAAAGATAGCCGGACCCTGGCGAACGTCCGACGATTGAAGTCGTTCGCGGTCTCGTTCCTCAGAGAGGGCTCGCAAGACGTCGCCGAATTAGTCCTCGATGGAGCGTTCGAGAAGGTGAAGACGGAGCGGACTGCGTCCGGCCTTCCGGTGCTCACGGATGGCGCGGGCTGGATCGAATGTCACGTCGTCGAGCAGATTCCGCAGGGGGACCATCCGGTCGTCCTCGCCGAGGTCGCCGACGTCGGTCCTGGAAAGGGCAAGCCGATCTTTCTGGACTCGCTCGGCTGGCATTATGGGGGCTGAACACCGGCGACTAGGCGGCCGTCTCGCCCCGGAGTAGCCATCGACTCATCAAGAGATACGCGACGAAGGACACGAGCATCAGGACGACGGAGTATGCGGACGCGAGTTCGAGGGAGCCGGCCTCGGCCTGCGTGAAGATGGCAATCGGGGCGGTCTTCAGGACGGCCGAGACGACGATGATCGTGGCCCCGAACTCCGCAATGCTGCGTGAGAGGACCAGGACCGATCCGGCGACCAGCCCGGGTTTCAGCTGAGGCAAGGTAATCGTCAGGAAGACATGAAGGCGGTTCGCTCCCAGACTGCGGGCCGCGCTCTCCAGATGGGTGTCCAGCTTGACCAGCACCGCCGCCATCGAGCGGACCATATACGGGAACGTCTCGATCATGTGCGCGAATACGAGGATCCACAACGTCCAGGTGAGCGACAGCGGGTTCCCGAACAGGAACTGGGTGATCGCCGCGGACGGACCGAACGGCCCGTAGAACGACAGGAGGGCGAGCCCGACCACGACGCTCGGCACCGCGATCGTGATGTTGCTCAGGGTGTCGAGCGTCTTCGCGCCAAGGACCTTCTCACGGACCGTCGAGTAGGCGATGAGCGTCCCGAACAGCAACTGGAAGACGACCACGATGACCGCAATCTCGAAGCTGCGGATGAGCGGACCATACAGGCCCGGTTGGGAGAAGAGTTGGCCGTACCATGTCAGCGTGAAGGTCCCTTTGCCGCTCAGGACCGACGACGTGAAGCTGAAGGCGAAGACAGTCGCGAGGGGACCGAGTACGAACAGGCCGAACAAAAACCAGACAGTGACGGTCCAAATCGTTCGCTCGAGCGTGGTGCGTCGGAACGGCCATCTCATCCGGATCCCCTCTCCCCGAGAATCCCGGTCATCCCCCGACGACATACTTCGGCAGCGTGGATTCCAAGGTCCGCCACTGGGACCAGCCGTAGTTGAGGACCACCGACCCGGGCACCGGGAGCGGAATGCCTCCCGCCGGGTCGGAAAATCCCGGCAGGACCGCACGGAAGTAGAATTGACTGATGTTCGATTGAATCTCGTCCCGGTACAGGAAATCGACGAAGGGCATCGCCATCGGATTTGGATGGCCTTTGACGATGCCCGCCGAGAACATGACGGGGACCAGGAAGCGTTGTCCCCCGAGGAGGGGGAGATCGAACGCGACCCGCGCGCCTTGTTTCAAGTAGAACAACGTGACGCCTTCGTAGCCCAACGTGATGTCGAACGCCCCGTCGACGATGCCGAGAATGTTCGCGCGGGCATTGGCCGGCTGGACGACCGTGTGGGCCAAGGCTCGAGCCCCGGCGGCGGCCGAGACATTCTCGAAGAACAGGACGGCGTAGATGCCATTGTTGCTCAGGAGAGGGTGCGGAAATCCGAACGTCGTGTCGAAGGTCGCGAGATCCGGGGTGGGACTGAGCTGGGGGTCGTACACTTCCACGAGCGGGCTCCACGCGAAGGCGTACCATAGGTGCCCTCCGGCCACACTCCGACTTGCGAAATTCGGCGGGACCGATGCGTTCCGCGCGATCTGAAACGGCAGGAAGTAGCCGGCGTCAAATCCCTTTTCCAAGTAGAGCGGGGACGCGTGGAGGAACAGATCGGCCTCGGGATGGCCGCCGGACATCCGAAGCCGATTGTACTCCTCGCCCGCGCTCACGTAGACGAGGGTGACGTCCGTGCCGGTCGCCGCATGAAACCGGGGGACGACGAGTGACTCGAGCAGATCCCGGAGGGCGGGCGTTGTGTAGACGACGAGGGTCCCTTGCTGGACTTTGTAGAGGTCCGTGAGGGAGAGGGCGAGCCCCGCGGCCAGGACGAGGGCGGCGATCGAGAACGCCTTATTTCGCATCGCGTTGCCACACCTCGATTCGCTCGGCCTCGGCTCCCTTCTTCACCATGACGTGGACTTTCTCTCCCCCGCGGACGTCTGGGATGTGCACCGGAATCTGGGCACCGCCATCGAGCGTGATGTACGGTGACCCGTCCGGACCCATCTGCACGATGGCGTCTGCGAACAGCACCATCTTCATGAAATCCTGGATGAACGGGTCGGAGTGTTTCATCATCGTCTCAGGAGAACCCGAGGCGACGACCCGGCCGTCGTTCAACACGATCATCCGCCGCGCGAACATGAACGCCTCTTCCTGATCGTGGGTGATGAACAGGGTCGTCACTTTCTGCCGTCGGATGATCGATCGGACTTCTTGCACGACTTGGGTGCGCATCGTCGCGTCGAGCGAGCCGAACGCCTCGTCTAGGAGGAGGATCCTGGGACCCACGCAGAGCGCGCGGGCGAGGGCGACGCGCTGCCGCTCGCCACCTGATAGCTCCCGCGGAAATCGATTCTCTTTCCCCTGCAGGTGAACGAGGTCGAGCATCTCCGAAATCCGCTCCTGCGCGATGTCAGCCGGGACCCTCCTCGCGCGCAATCCGTACCCGATGTTGTCCGCTACGGAGAGGTGCGGAAAGAGGGCGAAGCTCTGGTAGACGACCCCGATCCCGCGACGTTCCGTCGGCAGCTGGCCGACTTCCTGGCCATCGATGAAGATCTCCCCTGCCTCGGGCGTCAGTTCCCCCAGGATGCACCGGAAGAGCGTGGTCTTTCCGCCGCCCGAGGGACCCAAGATCGCGGCCAACTCGCCGTCCTGAAGTCCGAAGGTCACATCCTTCAGAACCGGGTGGCCGTCGATGGACTTGCTGAGCCCTCGGACCTCGAGGGTGGGCATTCCAACGGGCCCCAAGGGGGTGGGGGTAGAAATACGTGCGGAATTCGGCCCGGGAATGGCGTGCGTGGAGCGCCTGTTTCCAGGAAACGACGAGCCGCGCCAGCAGGTCATGGTTTTTGAACCCGCGAGCGGTTGCCCTCCCGCCACGCATGACGTATTCGCAGGCCCAAGCCGCGCGAGTCCGCAAAGCACTCGCGGGCCGCAAAGAAATCACCGAGAAAGAAATGTTCGGCGGGATCGCATTCCTCCTCGGCGGCAACATGTGCGTCGGCATTCACGCTGACGATCTCATTGTGCGAATCGAGCCCTCGACGACCGAAACGATGTTGAAGGAACCGGGCGCGAAACCGTTCGACCTGGCCGGGGCCCGTGCCATGTCCGGCTGGCTGCTCGTGGCCCCGGCGGGATACCGCACGGAGGCCACGCTCCAAACGTGGGTTGCGCGCGGGGTCGGATTCGCCTCGTCGTTACCGAAGAAGCAACCGGGCCGGAAGCGGTAGTCCGGGCTCAAGTGAATCCCATGCGATTCGGATGGGCAGGCCGTTCGTCAAGACCTCCGTATCGCGCGCGCCCGGGGTCTGAGCCGGCGAATCACCGGCGATCGCCGGCCCAAGCATGATGCTTTCGGCCGCCATACCGGGAAACATGTGTGCTCGCATGACGACACAGATGAGCTTCGCGACTCGGTCCGAAGGGCCTCTCCAAGAAGTCACGGAACGACGTCCGGGCCTTGCGATCGATGCGTATCCTCTGGGCCGTCTCCTGCTCCTCCGCTGCTTTGGAGATGTGGAGGGCATTGATGCGGCGGCCGAGATCAACGGTCCCGGCGGCAAGGTGCTGCATGCGACGAGGACCGGGGACGAGGTCACGCTGTTGCTCGACGGCTCGGGCCGCGAGGAGGAAATCATCGCATCGCTCGCAGATCAGAGCGCGCACCTCATTCCGCCGATCCGTTGGCAGCGTGGCGAAGCTCGGGTCACGCTGGTCCTCGAGGACGGGGCCGACCCGCGAGCCCTGCTCGATCAGTTCCCCGGCGCCCGCCTCGTTTCGAAGGGCCGGCCGACACCGACGCATGGAGATCGGGTCGCCTATTCGTCCCCTCTCTTCTTGCCCAAGCTCACCGAGAAGCAGGCGCGGGCTCTCCTGGCGGCGTACGAAGCGGGGTACTACGAGTTCCCGCGGAAGGCGACGACGGAACAGGTCAGCCTCTCTCTCGGGATCGCTCGGAGCACTTTCGAACAGCACCTGAACCGGGCCGAGCATCATGTCGTCCGGGCGATGCTCCCGATGGTCCGCGTGCGTACCGGCCGAGAAGACGGGGAGGCGCTGGAAGTCTACTCCAAGTTCAGTCGTGAACTTGGGCTGTACGTCGAGCTCGAGGTGTTGGGGGATCGCGTCGCCGCGGTGAGGCTGGCTCGCAAGGCTCCTCGAGAGACCGCGGGATCGGACCACCCCTACCTGGCCCGGATCCTCGAGCATATCCACACCGGGAACGGGGACTTGCGGGACATTCCGGTCGACCTCGAAGTCGCGCCGTTCGAAAGGGAGGTCCTCGACTTCTTGCGGACGATTCCTCCAGGCGAGACGATCACGTACGGCGAGATCGCACGCCGCCTCGGTCGGCCAGGAGCGAGCCGCGCGGTCGGGACCGCCTGCGCGCGGAACCCGGCCGTGATTGTGATTCCTTGCCATCGAGTGGTCCCGAAGTCCGGCGGACTCGGGAACTACTCCTCCGAGGGCGGCCCCGAGACGAAACGGAAGCTCCTCGAACGGGAGGGGGCGAGTTTGGCCCTCGCGATGAAGACGCATCCCATAAGACGGGATCGGAACGTCGAGCCGAGAGAAGCGGCCCCGCCTCGCCCAGAAACCCTTCGCACATCGGAGTCGGGTCGTCAACCCTCATAACGGGACACGGAGGTACCGGCGGACCATGCACAAAGAAGCGATCCAGACCGATCTCCCCGCGATCGGACTGCCGTTCTCCTGGGGCGTGAAGCTCGGGGAGCTCGTGTTCGTCGCGGGGCAAGGGCCTCTCGGCGCGGATGGCAAAGTCATCGAGGGTGACATCCGGTTCCAGACCCGGAAGACATTGGAGAACTTCCGGAAGGTCGTCGAAGCCGCGGGCTCGGGCCTCGACCACGTCCTTTCGACGACCGTGTATCTGAAGGACCTCGAGGACTTCCGCGGGATGAACGAAATCTACTCGGAATTCTTCTCCGAGGAACCTCGACCCGCTCGGGCGACGGTCCGGGCCGACCTCCTCCTCGGCATGCAGGTCGAAATCCAGGGCATCGCCTACATCCCAGAAGGCGAAAGGCTTCAATCCCGGCGGCGCATCCGGGCGTCGATGGCCAAGAAGAAGAAATCGAAGAAGGCCGCGAAGAAGAAAGCCTACTACGCTGGCCGCAAGGAAAAGAAGGCGAAGAGGTAGCCGGCGGCTAGAGGCGCGGGACCGTCCGAGGATCGTCGTAGCGGAACTTCGGCACATCACCGCGAGGGAGCGGGATGACAATCCGAGAGACCATCCCGTGAAGGGAATACGGGAGTCGGATGAGCCGCATCTCGCCCGAGGTGACCCATTCGTCCATCGCATATCGCTGCGCGAACCGCGTGGCCATCCGGGTCCGCTCTCTCCGCGTCAAACGAAAAGCGTCGTCGTCGAAGACATGGACATGGAAGCCGCGTCCGGAGTAGACGACCCTTAACCGAGTCCATTGTTCGGAGAGCTCGTCGTACAACGCGACCGCTTGACGACGGACCTCTTCGAATTCCCAATCGCAGAACGAGAGGCCCTGATGTCTGCGCATCTTCGCCTCGATGTCTCCGTGGATCGGGCAGTCCAGGTTCTCCGGATCCAGATCGAATGCGAGCTCTTGCCCCCGGAACAGGGGACTCCGCCAGGCGCGCGCATAGTCGAGCCGAGCCTGACGGGCCGCATCCAGGGACGTGTACACATTCCGATCATAGTAAACGCCTTCCGGCAGGTACTTCACGAGATAGGGGCGAAGGTCCTCCACCTCGCCTGCGTCGTCGACGATCAAGGGAACATTCTTCAAGTGTCGGAAGCGCCGGGGATAAATTCCGGAATGCCGTCCTAGGATGAGGGCGTACACCCGCTCTCCTTTAGGACGGCCCATCCACTTCGCCGCGGAGCGAAAGTCCATCGATTCCTGGTAGAACCTTCGACGATCCGCCAGGGATGCGGGGCCGAGATCGTCCGGGAGTTCATACCTCGGGCGGACCACCGTGGGGAATCACGCTTGCGGGTAAAGCCTCCCCCGATGGGTAGGATGCCGAGTCGTCACGGAAGGTCTTCGGGATTCCATGCCACGCGCGAGCCCTCGTCGAGCGAGTCGAGACGCTCCATTTCCTCTCGCTTCAAGTCGAAGTCGAAGACCGCCGCGTTCTCCCGAATGCGGTCCGCGCGGATGGATTTCGGAATGACGACGAGCCCGTGCTGCAGGCTCCATCGAATCAGGACCTGAGCCGGCGTCCGCGCGTACTTCGCGGCGACTTGCGTAATGATCGGATGGTTCAGCCGGTGTCCGCGCGTGAGGGGGCTGTACGCCTCCAGGTGAATCCGCTGCTTCACGCAGAACTCGAGCAACTCCTTCTGGTACAGGAAGGGATGGAATTCGACCTGGTTCACGGCGGGTGGAATCGGCGTTGCCGGGAGCAGCTCTTCGAGGTGGCGAATCGTGTAGTTACTCACGCCAACCGAACGGGCGAGCCCCTCGTCGTGGATCTTGAGCAACGCCTTCCACGATTCGTGTCGCAGGCCCGGAACCGGCCAGTGGATGAGATACAGATCGACATAGTCGAGGCCGAGTTCGCGGCGACTCTTCTCGAACGCCCGCAGAGCCGATTCGTAGCCATGGTCGTTGTTCCAGAGCTTCGTCGTGACGAAAATTTCGTCCCGCGGGATCCCGCTCTCCCGGACCGCGACTCCAAGATCGCGTTCGTTCCCGTATAGCTTCGCGGTATCGAACAGGCGGTATCCGATCTGGAGGGCGTACGCCACCGCGTTCCGGGTCGCCTTCCCGGAGCCGGCCTGCCACATCCCGAGGCCCAAGACGGGCATCTGGTTCCCGTCGTTCAGCGTGGCGCGAGATCCGAGGGTCAGCCTCATCGCCGCACCGACGGCACGCGCGCTACTTCAACCTTGACCGCGGGCGACCTCACGACTTCGGAATGTCCTTCTTCGGGTCGACGAACGGCTTCTTCACTACTGTGGCGCCGCGCGTCCCTTTCGTCGTCGACACCCGCAGCCGGGTGCCGATCTTCGCGTGATCGATGCCCAGGAGCGCATAGCCGATGTTCTTCTCGAGCCGCGGCGAGTACGTCAACGAGGTGATGTGGCCCACCTTCCGGCCGTCTGAGTGCACGTCCCAGTAGTCTGGGATCCAGGCTCCGAGCGGCGAGCCCTCCACCTCGATCCCGACGAGCTTCCGCTTCACGCCCTCCTCCTTGATTCGGGCCAACGAGGCTTTGCCGAGATAGTCCGATTTCTTGTCTTCGTCCACGGTCCATCCGAGACCGACCTCGTACGGGTTGTTGTCGAGCATGATGTCCGAACTGTAGTTCAGGATACCCGCCTCGATTCGACGAATCTCCGACGGGGCGATCGGGCGGATGTCGTACTTCGCCCCGGCGGCCATGACCGCGTCCCAGAGCCTGTCGCCGAACTTCGAATCGCGCAGGTACAGCTCGTAGCCGCGCTCTGCGCTCCAGCCCGTCCGCGTGATGACGAGCGGGATTCCGTCGAGTTCCGTCTCCCGCAGGTGGTAGTACTCGAGGTCGAGGATTTCCTCCCCGAAGAGCGCCACCATCACATCTTTCGACTTCGGACCCTGCAATTGCAGCGGCGAGACGTCGGGCTCTCGCACGATGACGTCGAGTCCCGCATTGACCGCGACCCCCTTGCACCAGAAGATCACGTCCCAGTCGGACAGCGAGAGCCAGAAATGGTCCTCTCCGAGGCGAAGGAGGACCGGGTCATTGATGATCCCACCTTCGGGAGTCGTCAGCAGGACATACTTGCACTCGCCGAGGGCGCATTTCTGCATGTCCCGGGGGGTGAGCAGTTGCATGAACTCGAATCCATCCGGGCCATCGATCTCGACCTGGCGCTCCACGCCGACGTCCCACAAAGTCACATGGTTCACGAGATGCCAATACTCGTCGACCGGGTCCGTGTAGAGGCCCGGCATGAGCATGTGGTTGTAGAGGTCATACGCCCGAACGCCGTGCTTGGCGGCCCGGTGGAAGTACGGCGACTTCTGGATCCATGCTGTCTCCCGGAATCCCGGGAGAATCGGACCTGCGTAGTCGTTCGTCGCTTCCGTCAGGACACCTTCGCGCGTGTGGCCGGGTATCATACCACCTCCTGATTTGGGACGGGGAAGCGGGAAGGCTAGATGAGCGTTTTGGCGATTTCGGAAAATCGCCGGGCCATACGTGACTCAATGAAAGTCACGACTTCGGAAGTTCCTTCTTTGGATCGATGAACGGTCTCTTGACGACGATCGCTCTCCGCGGACCGGCCGGCGTGACGATTTCGATTTCGGTACCGAGTTTCGAGAGAGGGGTCGGCACCCACGCGTATCCGATGTTCTTCTTCAGTCGCGGCGACCTCGCGAGCGCCGTGAGGATTCCGATCTCCTTCCCGTCCTTCCGAACCGGCCACGGATGCGGGAGCCAGGGCCGGACGACTTCATCCCCGGGGACTTCTACGCCGACGAGTTTCCGCGTGGGTCCTTCCTTCTTGATTTTCTTCAGCGCCGTACGTCCGATGAAGTCGTGCTTCTTCTCGAGGTCGACGAGCCACCCCAGCCCGGCCTCGTACGGGTTGTATTCCAGGTTGATGTCGGAAGGATAGTTCAGGATGCCCGCCTCGATCCGACGGTACTCG
>Ga0209235_1000195_pt1 | contig 28934 bp, 26 predicted proteins | sample GraSoi013_1_20cm_4_FD_185817 | JGI IMG/M metagenome (GOLD analysis project Ga0209235, IMG submission 185817) | Grasslands soil microbial communities from the Angelo Coastal Reserve, California, USA - Sample 09_25_2013_1_20cm (SPAdes) (version 2) | ecosystem: Environmental > Terrestrial > Soil >... | reverse complement strand
GCACCGCTCGGTTCGGCCATGGCGACGGCGATGGTGTCGGCGTGGACATCGAGGCCCAAGTAGCGCAGGTTAGTGGACATAGACCGGCTCCTTTCGCATGTCGCTCTGCGTGGTCCGTTCGCTCCGACCGCGTAACCTACGTCCTGCGATCGGGAGCCGGTCATTCCATAGTGACTCGCGTGTGACGCGGGCGACGCCCCCACGCCCGACTGCGCGCGACTTGTGCAAAGCTTCCCTAGCCGAGCGGTAGCCGCGCCAGCCAGGAGCCAGGGCGCCGCGCCCGCGCCCAGCCGTCCACCCCCCACGTCCGTCCCGCGCGCGCCGCGAGGATGACGATCAGGCTCGTGATCAGCATGTAGTGGAATCCCTGCTGCGCCGAGCCCTGCCATTGCACCGCCAGTCCGTAGTTGACGACCAGGAAGAGCCCGATGCCGGAGGCGAGTGCCGTGAGGCAGCCGAACACCAGACCGAGGCCGACCGCCGTTTCCCCGAACGCCGTCAGCTGGGCGAACAGGCCGCTGTGCGCGATGACGGTGTGCTGCATGAAATCCCGGAAGAACCCAACGGGGTTCCCTTCGGCGTACTTCCCGACGAGCAGCGGCATCACGTGCAGCCAGCGGTCCGACGCGCTGGGAACGGGGAGAAACCCCCACAGCAGCGTGACCGACAGCTTCGTGAACAGCGCCTTGGCGAACCAGACGCCGACGGCGATCCGGAGGACGGCCAGCCAACGCTCGGGGGAGCGCATCGCCGGAGCCGTGCCCGCCTCAGCATCCATCAACCCGTACCCTCCTCGGAGCCGCCGCCCCACCACGGTGGCCGATGAAAAAAAAGGGCGGCGGTCCCACGTCAGGCACCCGCCGCCCTCGTACTTCAATCTAGGCTATTGGGTCACGGCGCGAAACGCGTTGATCCGCCCGTGGCTGTAGAAGAGATCTACACCCTGCTTGCCGAGATCGTCGGCGGACTGCTCGAGCCGGGTGCGCAGTTGGCCGGCGGTGAGCGAATTCCCGAACCGGCTGCTGACCAGGGCGGCCACGCCCGCAGCGTGCGGCGTGGCGCCGCTCGTACCGACGCCGAAGACGTAGCCGATCCCGCTGCGGCAGTCGGCGAAGTCCGGGTTGAGCGTCTGCCGGCTGCACGCCCCGGCGACGAGGTCGAGCAGGGTCGCCACGCTCCCGTCCGGGAGCAGGTTTCCGCCTGGCGCCGCTACCGCCGCTCCCGACCGGCCGAAGTTCGAGTACACGGCGAGCTGGTCGAAGTTGGCCTGCCCGATGGGTCCCGTAGCGCTGATCCCCATCGTCGAGCCGCTCTGGGCCGGGATCTCGATCGAATCCCGATCCGAGTCGAGGTTCACGCCATCGTTGCCCACGGCTGCCACGACCAGCGCGCCCTTCGAGGCGGCGTAGTTGTCCACCTTCGCGAGCAGCGCATTCAGCCGGCCGAGCCGGTCTTCGTTGCGGGGGATGTAGGCGCCGAGACTCATGTTGATCACGTTGACGCGCAGGTTCGCTGCATAGAGCACGCCCGCAATGATGCCCCCAAACGTGCCGCTGCCCGTCTTCGAGAGCACCTTGACGGCGATCAGCGTCGCCTGCGGCGCGATGCTCGCGAGCACGAAGGCGTTGCTGCAGATCTGCGACGCGACCCACGTGCCGTGCAGGTTGTCGTCACCCCAGGCGGGGAAGCCACCCGTGGTGTTCTGGTTCAGCACGAAGGCATGGCTCAGCGTCCGATCCACGCAGCCCGTGAGCTCGGGATGGGTGTCGTCGATGCCGGTGTCGAGAATCGCCACGCGTGCCCCCTGTCCCTGGATCCCCGTGGGCCACGCCTGGTTCGCATGGATGGCGCGCATGTTCCACTGCCACCGCTGGAACCGGATGGCCTGCGAGGGGTCGAGGGTGGTCGCGGGAGACACAGTAGCGACGCCGGGGTCGACCGCCAGCTGGAAGTGCGCGTTCTCGACCGACGGCACGAACTGCATCAGTACGTCCCGCGTCACGCTGCGAACGGTCGCAGCGCGGGCCAGCTGCGCCGCGCCGGCGGCCGAGAGCTTGTCCACCGTCGCGACGTTGACCTCGGGGTGGATCCGAACGAGGTGGCCGCCAGCGGCCGCGACGGCAGCGCCGAGCTGCGCGCCGGAGCCGGCGTACTCGACGACGTAGTCGTCGGCGTCGGTCCAGAGCGGGCGCTGACTGTTCGACGCGACGCCCGAGAAGCTCGGACCGCGGTCTGGGCCTGCCAAGCGTCGGGCGTCATGGGTACAGGAAGCGGCGAGGACCGCCAGCACGAGAGTGCAGGCGGGCAGTCTGAGGAGATTCACATGACGCTCCGGAGAGGGGGAGCTGAAAACATGCGCCGCGCCGCAACACTCGGCAAGCAGCGCGCACCACTACTTCCCCACGCAGAAGCTCGCGAACACCCGATCCAACACGTCCTCCGGCGTGACTGCGCCGATCAGGTCGTCGAGCGCACCGACGGCGGCACGCAGATGGGTCGCCGTCGCCGCCGCATCCACGTGTTGCACCCGCGCGACATGAAACGCGTCCACTTCGGCGAGCGCCCGCTCGAGCGCCGCACGGTGGCGCGCTCGCGTGACCACCGGCTCGACGTCGCCGAGCGCGAGCAGCCGGCCGAAGGCGGCCTCGGCGAGCCGCGCCCGCAGCGCTTCAATTCCGTCTCCCGTGACGACCGACACGCCGAGGCCGTCAGGCGACCGGGCGGCGAGATCGACCTTCGTCACCACCTCGACGACCGGCGCGTGGCACGCGGCCACGAACCGCTCCGACTCCGCATCCCTCATCTCGCTCCCCGCGTCGCGGCAAAACAGCACTAGATCCGCCGCGCCGAGATATTGTCGAGCCACTTCGATGCCGATCTTCTCGACCCGATCGTCGCTGTCGCGCAGGCCCGCGGTGTCGACCAGCCGGAACGGGAACCCCGCGATCACGGCGTAGGCCTCGATCGCGTCGCGGGTCGTGCCGGGCACCTCCGTGACGATCGCCCGCTCGCGCCCGAGCAGGGCGTTGAACAGCGAGGACTTGCCCGCATTGGGGCGGCCCGCGATCACCAGCAGCGCACCCTCACGCAGCCGCTCCCCTTCGGGCGCCGTGGCGACGAGCCCCGCGATCCGCTCCCGCACCGCTCGCCACGCCGCCGTCACGCGCGCCGGGCTCACGGGACCCTCGTCCTCCTCCGGGAAATCGATGTCGTACGCGATCAGCGCCTCGAGCTCGAGTAGCTCCGCGCGCAGCGCCGCGAGCCGCCCGGAGAGACCGCGGTCGAGCTGCTGCAGCGCGCGCCGGCGCTGCGCCGGCGACCCGGCGTCGATCAGGTCCGCGGTCGCCTCCGCCTGCAGCAGATCGAGCTTGCCGTTGAGCACCGCCCGGCGCGTGAACTCTCCGGGACGCGCCAGCCGGGCACCCGCCGCCACCAGCGCCGCCACGGCTTCCGCGGGAACCAGCAGGCCGCCGTGCGTCGAGATCTCGACCAGGTCGTGCCCGGTGTAGGAGCGTGGCGCCGGAAAGCACGCGGCGAGCACCTCGTCGATCAGCTCACCCGACGCGGGGTGGAGCAGCTGGGCGCGCCAGGCGGCGCGGGGGCGATCCGGATGGAACGGCCGGAGACAACGTCGCGTCACGGCGAAGGCGCCCACGCCCGACAGGCGGATCACCGCGAGCGCGGATCGGCCGGGAGGCGTCGCGAGGGCGACGATCGGATCGGAGAGCACCCTTCCCCCTTCCCTCTTCCCCCTTCCCTAACTTCGCTTCCCCTGCTCGCGCAGCCGCCGCCGGGCGATGAGGTACTGCTGCGGGATGCTGAAGATGTTGCTCACGGCGTAGTAGAGGTTCAGGCCGGAGGCGAACCGCAGGAGCAAGAGCGTCATGAAGACCGGCATGAAGTACAGCATCGTCTTCGTCTGCGGGTTGGGGGGCACGCCGATCTGGCCCACTTTGGACAGCACGAACATCGACAACCCCATCACGACGGGGATGATGTAGTACGGATCGGCGCGTGACAGGTCGGGGAGCCACAGGAACGCGACGCCGCGGAACTCGATCGTGTTCGCGAACACGAAGAACAGCGCGAACAGCACCGGCATCGGAATCAGCATCGGCAGGCAGCCGCCGAGCGGGTTGACGTGGTGCTCCTTGTACAAGCGCAACATCTCGCGCTGCAGCCGTTCGGGATCGTTCTTGTGGCGCTCCTGCGTCTCCTTGATGAGCGGGGCCACGGCTTGCATCCGGATGCTCGATTCCATCGCCTTCTGGTTCAGCGGCCACAGCAGCGCCCGGACGAGAATGCCGAAGATGACCAGCACCCACCCGTACGCGAGCGAGAGGCGGTCGTGCATCCAGATCAGGATGTTGACCACGAGGATCGACACCGGCTGGATCATCGGCCGGAGCACGCCGCCGTACGGGTTCGCATCGTCCAGGTCGTGGCCCAGGCGCGCGAGCCGCCGGTACTCGAGCGGTCCCGTGTACACGTCGTAGCGGAAGTCTCCGGAGGGCGGGACGGGGAGGGTGAGGGCCAGCGTCGTGCGCGTCGCCACCCCGGCGCGACCGCTGAAGAACGACGACGTGGTCACCGTCACCGGCCCGCCGACCGCAATGCCGCCACCGAACCGCGGCTGGTTCTCCTCGACCGCGAGCGCCGCCGCCAGGAAATACTTCGACTTGAAGCCGGCCCACTCGAACGGGCCGTCGAGCAGCTTCACCGCGCCCGGCTTGAGCGATTGGAACGCCATGCTCTGCGTCTTCGCGGCCTTGGTCACGACCGCAAAGTGGCGGAAATCGTCCATCGTGTCCGCCTCGACGGACCGCAGTCCGTCCCCCATGCCGACGAGCAGCACGGCGCCCGCTGGGCCCAGGCCGGTGACCTGGCCCCGGACCTGAAAACGGTATTCGTCGGGGAAGAACACGTACGCGAGGGTCACCCGCGCACCGCGGCGCTCGGCCGTGAACGTCAGCGGCATGCTGTCGCGCCGGACGCTGAGCGCCGCGACACTCGGCGTGAAGCGCCAGTCGGCGAGCGAGATCGTATCGGTGCCGACGAGGAGGCAGTGGGCGAGCGCCGGCCGGCCCACCGGCACGAGCTGGACCGGGGCGCCCGTGTCACCCGGCGCAAATGACTTGTAATCAAGCAGTTCCGCGTGTACGAGCCGCGCCCCGGCGGCGCTGAAGCCAAACCGGGCGCGCGGCGAAGAGACCCACACGGTCTCGGCGGGCGCGGCGGCCGAGCCAGGGGCGGACGAGCGGACGGGCGGACAGACGGACGGAGCGGCCGCGAGCTCGGGCAGGATCGGGGCCGCGGGTGCCGCGTTCGAGGCGCGCGCGGTGTCACCGACCGCCTGACCGCCCGTCCGCCGGTCCGCCGTCTTCTTCGGAGGAAACAAGATGCCCGGCAGCACTAGCACGATGAGCATCAAAATGAACGCCAGAATGACGCGTCGTTCCACAGGCGGTCCTTATGGTTCGCTACGGCACCGGATCGTAGCCGCCGGGATGCAGCGGGTGACAGCGGAGGATGCGCTTCATGCCGAGCCAGCTTCCTCTCAGCACGCCGTAGCGTTCGATCGCTTCAAGCGTGTATTGCGAGCAGGACGGTGTAAACCGACACTGCGTGAGGACCAGATGCGACAGGGTCATCTGGTATCCGCGGATTAGCGTCACGGCGGCGCGTCGCGGCCAACGCCCCACGCTCACGTGATGCGCCTCACCACGTCGGTCAATTCGGCGCGCAGGACTGCAAATGAGGCGGCGTACGCGACGCGCTTCGCGCGCACGACGAGGTCGACCGGAGGCAGTGATGCCAGCGTGTGGCGTCTCAGAATCTCTCTCACGCGACGCCGCAAACGGTTGCGAGCCACGGCGGTGAACTGGAAGCGGGGGACGACGATCCCCGTCCGCGGGTGGCCCGCTCGATTGGGACGCCAGGCGAGATCGAGGTGCGGAGTGCGCAAGCGGCGCCCCTGATCCCAGCAGGCTGTGAGGTCCGAGCCACGCGCGAGGCGCACGCGGCGCGGAAACCGCTCGCGCGTTAGCGACTCCGGTGCTTGGACGGCAGGCGGACGACGAGGCGCTTGCGTCCCTTCTTGCGCCGACGGGACAGCACGGCGCGGCCCCATACCGTTTTCATCCGCGCCCGAAAGCCATGCTTGTTGATGCGCCGCCGATTGCGCGGCCGGTACGACGGACCCATAGATTCCTCTCGTGAGGCCGGGAAACGTACACCGGTTTCGCCAGAGCGGTCAAGGTTGACTTTTCCACATGCGAGGCGTAGTTTCGGGCCGCCCTTGCTGGACGTCCCACCTCTCGTCATTCGCGGATGGAGCAGTCTACAAGAGAAGCCTGGAGGCGCCTCCTCGACGAGGCGCGGCGCGAACTTCCCGACGCGACCGTCCGCACCTGGCTCGAGCCCGCGGTGCCGATCGCCCTCGACGACGATCGCTTGATCGTCGGAGCGCCGGACCAATTCGCGGTCGAGTGGAACGAGCAGAAGCACGCCACCGTGTTGGCGCGCGCCGCGGAGCGCGTCTTCGGCCGTCCCACGGCCGTCGTGTTCCGCGTGCAGGAGGACCGCCAGCAGCGCCCGCAGATGGACTTCTTCGTCGCGCCGCGGGAGCCTGCGGCCGGGGCGGGCGACAAGACGGCCGTGCCGACAACCCCCCTCAACGAGCGCTACACCTTTCAGACGTTCGTCATCGGGAAGTCGAACGAGCTCGCGGCCGCCGCGGCGCACGCTGTGGCGGAAGCGCCCGGCAAGACCTACAACCCGCTGTTCATTTACGGCGCGACGGGCTTGGGGAAAACGCACCTGATGCAGGCGATCGCGCACGCCGTGCTGGGAAAGTACCCCGGGACGCGCGTGCACTACTTCGGCGCCGAACAGTTCATCAACGAGGTCATCGAGTCGATCCACGCGCGCACGATGTCCGAGTTCCGGCGCCGCTACCGGAACGACGTGGACCTCTTCCTGGTGGACGACGTGCATTTCCTCGAAGGCAAGGAAATGACGCAGGAAGAGTTCTTCCACACCTTCAACGCGCTGTTCGAGGGGCACAAGCAGATCGTGCTGACGTCCGACCGGCCGCCCAAGGAGATCCCCGGGCTCGAAGATCGGCTGATCTCGCGCTTCGAGTGGGGGCTGGTCGCCGACATCGGGCACCCGGACCTCGAGCACCGCATCGCCATCCTGCGCAAGAAGGCGGAGCAGGACCATCTCGAGCTCACCATCCCCGACGACGCGCTGCGCTTCATCGCCGAGCACGTGCGCACGAGCGTGCGAGAGCTCGAGGGCTGCATCATCAAGCTGCTGCTGTTCGCTTCACTCAAGAACCGCGAGGTGACGATCGAGCTCGCCCGCGAGGCGCTCTCGGACAAGATCCGTCAGGGAGAGGACGCCTCCAGCTACGGCGCGCAGCCGACGCCGAGCATCGATCGCGTCCAGGAAGTGGTGGCCCGTCGGTGGGGGGTGACGCCCGAGGGACTGCGCTCCAAGGCCCGCACCAAGACGCTGACGATCCCACGGCAGGTCGCGATGTACCTCGCGCGCGACATGCTCGGCATGCAGCTGGTGGAGATCGGGCAGGCGTTCGGGGGACGGGACCACTCGACCGTGATCCACTCGGTCGACAAGGTGGAGCGGCAGATGGTGCGGGATCGCACCTTCAAGGAGCGCGTCGAAATGGCCCGCCAGGAGTTGTCCGCACTCTAGCCCACATGTGGGAAGCGACGTTGTTGGCCGGTGTGGGAAGGCGCGCGCGGCGTGGGGAAGCCCCCGGATACCAACACTCCCAACATTCGGGTCAGATGCATGCGGGACCAGTACCCGAACGCGGCGTGCGCGGCTTAGGCGATTCCCCAACATTTCCCCGCCTTCTACTACTACTACTAGTAGTTCTATCGTAGGATAGCAGTAGATTCTTTACCGACAACGCGGCGAGGCGACAGCACAGATGAAGTTCACGATCACACGAGAGCAACTGCAGGAAGGCTTGAGCGCAGTGGCGGCCGCTATCCCCGCCAAGACCACGCTGCCGGTCCTCGCCAACGTCCTGGTCGAGGCGACCAAGCAAGGCATCCGTCTCTCGGGCACGGACCTCGACATCGCGGTCAGCACCACGGTGCCGGCAGAGGTGGACGCGGACGGAGCCGTGACCCTGCCGGCCAAGAAGCTCGTGGACATCGCCCGCGAGCTGCCCTCCGGGCCGGTGCGCGTCACGGCCGCGGGGGAGGCCCGGGTCGGGATCGAATGCGGCCGGTCGAAGTTCAAGCTGCTTGGCCTGCCGCGTGAGGAGTTTCCGTCATTCCCTGCCGTGAAGTTCGACGGCGCGTGGAAAGCGCCGGCGGGCGTGGTGCACAAGCTGGTCGGGCACGTCGCGTTCGCGGCATCCACCGAGGAGAGCCGGCCGATCCTGAACGGCGTGTTGTGGGAGCTGCGCCCCGACCGGATGCGCATGGTGGCGACGAACGGCCATCGGTTGGCCAAGATGGACGTGCCGGCGAAGGGGGGCTCGACCGCCGACCTGATCGTCCCGCCCAAGGCACTGGAGCAGGTCCGCCGCCTGTTCGCCGCCGAGGAAGCGATCGAGGTCGCCAAGAGCGACAATCACATCGGATTTCGGGCCGGCGGCACCCTGGTATTCTCGCGGCTGATCGAGGGGCCGTACCCGAACTATGAGCAGGTCATCCCGCGCGAAAACGACAAGGCGGCGACGGTGGACAAGGCCGCGATGGCGGCCGCGCTGCGCCGCATGAGCGTGGTGGCGAGCGACCAGACTCATCGGATCCGGCTCGCGTTCGCCGGCGGCGCGGTGAAGTTCTCGGTCCAAACGCCCGACCTCGGGGAGGCGCAGGATGAGCTCCCGGTCACCTACGAAGGCGAGCCGCTCGAGATCGGCTTCAACGCGATGTACCTGCTCGAGATTCTCAAGTATATGCCGACGGACGAAGTCCGCCTCACCTTCAAGGCGCCGGAGCGTGCCTCAACGGTGGAGCCGGTGGGGTGGGATGATCCGGCGAGCTACATGGCGCTGGTGATGCCGCTGCGTCTAGTCGACTAGAGGCTGTCTTTCCGCGCCGTCGTATCGATCGCAGTGTCGCCCGGCGTCGGCACCTCGACCTTCAGCGACTCGACCGGTGGCAAGGTGATCGCCGGCACCTGCAGCGTGTCGGTTTCCTCTGCAGGCGGGATGTACACCTCCACGCCGTGGTACCGGGCCAGAATGAGATCGCGGCGCGCGAGCATGCGGTCCGGCTGAAACGTCGGATTCGACGTGCGCGGGTGGGGAAGGGTCGCGGCCAGCGCGGCGGCCTGGCTCTCGTCGAGCTGCGAGGCCGGCACCCCGAAGTAGGCGCGGCTCGCCGCGTCCGCGCCCCACAGACCGGGCCCCCACTCGACGACGTCGAGGTAGAGCTGGAAGATCCGGTCCTTCGGGAGCGCCAGTTCGAGGCGTAGCGCGGTCACCCCCTCCTTCACCTTCCGCAGCGGGTTGCGCGAGGGAGACAGGTACAGGTTCTTCGCGAGCTGCTGGGTGATCGTGCTCGCGCCGCGCAACCGGTCGCGGTTCCGCCACGCGGTCGCGAGCCCACCCCACAGGCCTCTGCCCCGGTCCGTGCCGAGCGCGTCCGCGATCTCCGCGGGGTCGATGCCGTGGTGGCTGCGAAACCGCGAGTCCTCGCCGATGATGACCATACGCTGCAGCAGGGGCGACATGTCCTTCAGGGCGGTAGGACGGAAGGATGGAGCGGTGGAATGTTCCCCCTTTCCATCGTTCCCGCGTTCCGCTTCTCGCATCATGGCCGTTTCCCGCGGCCAATGATCCCGCCACCACACCGGCGGCGGCCAGACGCCCAGCAGCCACGCGAGCGCGAGCACCGCCGTCCCTAGCGCCGCCGCACGTGCCTTCCTAGGTTTCGCGTCCGTCATGTCCCTCGATATCTCCACGTTGCGCCAACGCCTGCAACAAGCCCTGGGAGATGAATTTACCGTCGGCGACCTGCTGGGCGAAGGCGGGTTCGCCGCGGTGTTTCGCGTGCGGGAGCATCGGCCGCGCCGCGACGTCGCGGTGAAAGTCGTGGATCTCGGGCTCACGCCGTCCCCGTCGCTCGCCGTCCGGTTCGTGCGCGAGGCGCGCACGGTCGCCCGGCTCGAGCATCCGCACATCGTGCCGATCTACAAGGTCGGCGGCTACCAGAACGAGGTGCTGTACATCGTCATGCGGTGCGTCGACGGCCCGTCGCTCCGGCAGCTGCTCGAGAAGAAGCGGCGGCTCTCGGTGCGCAAATCCGCCACGATTGCGCGCCAGGTCGCTGACGCGCTCGGCTACGCGCATCACTACGGCGTGGTGCACCGGGATGTGAAGCCCGACAATATTCTGCTCGACGCGGGCGGCCATGTGCTGGTCACCGACTTCGGAATCGCCCAGGCCGCTCAGGAGGCCTCCGGCTCGCAGCTGACCACCGAGGGAATGGTGGTCGGGACGCCGCAGTACATGAGCCCCGAGCAGGCCACTGGCGACAAGCTCGACGCCCGCTCCGACATCTATTCGCTCGGCATCCTGCTGTACCAGATGCTCGCCGGGGAGCCGCCGTTCGACGGCGACTCCGCGCAGTCCATCCTCATGAAGCAGGCAACCGCGGATCCGACGCCCATCAGGGAGCACCGCAGCGACGTGCCCGCACCGCTCGCCACGGCGGTCGCTCGCATGCTCGCGAAGGATCCAGCCGAGCGCTATCAGACGGCGGAGGAGGCGAGCGGGGCCCTCGTCGAGGCGGTTCCCGCGGCCACCGGGGAGACAGTGCAGGTGCGCGCCGGCTTCCCGTCGCGCGTGATCAAGTCCCTCATGGGGCTCGTCTTCCTCGCGGGCGCGGGCCTGGTCGCATTCACGGTGTTCGGCGCGCCGCCCCGGCTTTCGGTCAGCGCCCCGATCCCCGACAGTGTGGCCCAGCCGCTCCGGCACCGGGGGGCGCTGGCGACCGGCGACGTGGCCCAATATGTCTTCGCGCCCGCAGGCGCGGAGGATACCACGCTGCTCGTCGTGGCGCGCGGGACCGTGGCGGTCGTGACACCGCACCGCGTGCGCGCCTACCCCCGGGACGCCGTGCGCCCCGGCTTCAGCCCGGCGGTGCGCGGCGGGCTCGGCTTCCGTCTGATACTGGGTTTGCCGCGGGGGCGGCAGGACACGGTATTTCGGAGGCTCTCGTTTCGTGACATGTACGCGGTGGTACCACGGCTGCAGCACCTGCTGGGCAAGGACGCCGGGAGCTCCGCCGGGCCGGTCCGTCGTCCGTAACTAGCGCCGGGCCAGGCGCCGCGTGGACACGCCGTAGAGGCCGATGGCGTCGAGGCGCCCGATATCGCCGGGCGTCGTAGCGACGGCGCCCACCAGGTCTTGCCCGCCCAATGAGAAGCCGAACGCAACCGCGGCGCGCCGGAGCGAGCGGTCCGTATCGACGCGCAGCAGGATCCCGAGCGGGAGCGGCGTCCCGTGCCGCAGCTCCGCCGCCGCCCCGAACGCGTATCCTGTCACCCCGTCCGCAGTCATCTGCGCGTCGGCCGAGAACGCCGCGCGCGCGCCGGGCAGGCGCAGCGTCGCCCCCGGAGTGTAGGTGACCGGCAGCGTGGAGTCGCGCACCACCGGGCGGCCGAGGTTCGCGACCGTGGCGCCGAGCGTGAGCGAGGGGGTCAGATCGTACAGGACTCCGACGTCCCACCCAGTGCCGGACGTCCCACCGCGGTATAGTGCCGCCGCGACGCCCGCGGCGAGGCGCCGTTCGCCGCCCGCGAACCCGAGGCGATAGGTATGCCCGCGGACGCCGCTGTCGAACAGATCCCGTTGGTAGCCCAGCGCGAAGCCGCGCGAGCTCAAGCCAGTGGTCAGCTGGCGCAGCCGGCCGCCGGAGCCCGGATCGCCCACCGTCACGTCGATGTGGATCGAAGCCTGCTCGGCCCGGCCGAGCCCAGCAGGGTTGACCCACAAGGCGCGCGCGTCCGTGACGTCTGTGGGGTGGAGGTAGCGGGTGGCGCGGTTCGGAGCGACCTGTGCAGGGGCGCCGGAGGCGAGCAGGAGCAGCAGCGCGAACGGTCTGCCCGGCCGCCACACCGCCGGACCGCCCCTCACTACGGCAGCACCGCCACAGTCGTGTGGGTCACCTGGATCACGGGGATGGCGACGCCCTGTACCGTCAAGCGGACGGTCAGCGTCGTCGAGTCGCGCGACTCCCCGCCGAGATAGCGTCCGTCGGCAGCGATGAAGGAGACCGCCGTGGCGCTGCCGGACCCCGAGAGATCGAACGGCTGACCCGCGTTCTGGCCGGCGCCGGCGACCTGGTAGGTCGAGCTCGCCTCGAGGCGCAGGCTGTGCGCGCCGGCATGGTCTTCCCACGCGGCGGCGGCGGAGCGGAGGATCGCCCGCCGTGAGATCTCGGAGCTGCTCCCCTTCTGGGTCGACTCCAGCGTGTCGGTCCAGGCGACACCGGGCTTCAGCCCGTCTCCGGGAATGCGCGGCAGAAAGTCGCGAAAGTTCGCGAGCAGCTGAATGAGCGACTGGGCGAGCGCGCTGTCCGACGGCATCGCCTTGACGAATTCGCCGCGCGCAACGAGCCGGCCGCTGAAGATGAGCCGCCGCGCCCGGCTTACATTGTCTGCGATGGGCGGCGGCAACGGCGCGCCCGAATCGGCTACCATCGAGTCTACGGTGAACGTAGCGGGGTAACCGATGCTGTCGGCCGGGCCGCTGATCGTCGCGGCCACGTAAACCCGTACCCCCAAGTCCTGCACCTGCGTCTGCCCCCCGAGCGCCTGCTCGATGTGCACCCGTCGGTGTACCAGGTAGCGCAGCGCGCTCGGCCCGTACCGGACGGCATCGGAGCGGCGCGCCGCCGGCTGATCGCCCGGCGCTGGGGGGGAGGGCGCCGTCGCGGCGGGGGTGACCGGAGCGGAGGCCGAGACGGGGCCGCCGCTGCGCGAGGCACACGCGGCGGCGAGCGCCGCCCCCATCACCAGCAGTCGGCGGGTCATACCGCTTGGGCGCGCTCGGCCTTCGTCCGGCCGAAGATGGCGACCATCTCTGTTCCCTCGCTCGAAACGCGCAGCAGCTTCCAGCCGCGCTTCCGCATGTCGGCGCGCCACCCGATCAGCTTCTCCCACTCCTGCGTGGTCGTGCGGAACACCCGCAGGTCGGCCACCTGCTCCCATTGGGGGGGATACGGTCTCGACGGCGAGGTCACGGGGAGGTGGAGGGTAGGGCCATAAGCCGAGTTCTGTTTATCCGCTGTTGGCGGACAGATGGTCATCTCTCTGGGATGGCTGTCGCCAGCCACCTCGCGCGGCCTACCCGCAGCTCCAACGACCCGGGCCGGGTCTCGCTGCTTACTTGGCCTTGCTCCGACTGGGGGTTACCGTGCCGCGCCTGTTGCCAGGCGCGCGGTGGGCTCTTACCCCACCTTTTCACCCTTACCCTTGGATAAAGGGCGGTCTGTTTTCTGTGGCCCGTTCCGTCGCCTTACGGCGCCCAGGGGTTACCTGGCAGTCTGCCCTATGGAGCTCGGACTTTCCTCAGCGCGCCACTCCGACCGGCGCACCGCGACCATCACGCCCTACCGCCACCCGGGGGAAAGGTACCGGTCTTGGAAGGGTCGGGGCAAGCCTTAGCGCGCCAGCCGCCGCATCAGGCGGACCAAACTGTCGCCCGGCAATCGCGCGCCGGAGGTCCTCGCGCCCCGCCCCGCACGTCCTGCCCTCCTGCCCCCCCCGCCCCCCCCGCCCGCTTCGACCCGCCCTCCCCCCGAACCCACCGAGCCGCGTTCCTCTCCGGGGAACCAGAAGCCGTCGTTGTCCTCGAAGACGACCCGTCGTAGCCCAGCCCAGTCCCGGGCGCGCAGCAGCGCGGGCGCGAGCTCAACGGCGTGCACCCCGTTCAGCCCCCGTGCCCGCAGCAACGCGAGCAGGTCGCGCGTCTTGGCCTCGGGCGTGAGCAGGAGGAGCGGCCGGTCGGGCAGGGCGAAGCCCCGGAGCAGGCCGAGTGAGAACCAGTCGGCCGGCGGCTGGGGGAGCCGGAAGGCGAAGTAGAGATCGCGCCGCTGCCGGAGCACGCGGTCCCGCAGCGCACCGGCGCGCTCCGCCACTTCGTCCTCCAGCGCCCGATAGTAGAGCGGCAGCAGGCCCGCCTCGCGCAGCGTCGGGTAGCGCGCGGCGAAGGGCAGCGAGTCGAGCGCGCCGCGGCGTCCCAGCTGCGTCAGGGCCCGTCGCCACGCCGCGTCGCAGAACTCCTGGCCCATGCCGTAGCTGCGCCCGCGAGACCCGGCGTCGCGGAGCGGATCACCCAGGTCGAACCCCAGCGCGATCACCAGGGTCCGCTGCTCCCCGGCGAGCCGCCCGAGCGCTGTCGCGGCAGGAGCGAACCCTCCGGCCCAGAGCGCCGTATCGAGCACGCACGGCGCCGGCAGCGCCTCGCCGCGAGCACCCCGTGACGAATCGGCGGGCGGCAGGCGCGCCGCGGCGTAATCGAACGCCGGGATCCACGCCACACTGGTGGGCCCGAGCCGGTTGACGGCGTCGCTCCAGGCGCGCCGCACGGCGTCGCGCTCCCACCAGCGCGCGTGCGCGGAGTCGGCCCCTTCGGGATACGCGTCGCCCGACAGCAGGTTGAAGCCGCCGACGTCGAGGAATGTGACGAGGGAGTCGAGCGTGGCGGACGGCCGCGGGACGCGCTGCTGGTCCCGCGTCGCCAGCAGAGGCGTCCACAAGACGCGCAACCCCTGCTGGCGGAGCCAATCGGGCACGTTCGTCGCCCGCGCGAGTTTGCTGTCCGGGATGAGCGGCAGTTCGGTGGTGCCCACGGCGCCGGGAGGCTCGAGCCGCGGTGGCTGCAGCTCCACGGGGAGCGGCGCCTGCTGCAGCGCAAGCGGCACTCCGCGCGCCGCCGGCGGCACGTGCGCCCACTCGGCGGGGCGGCGCACCGCCGTAAGGAAGGCATACGTGTCGGCGAGCGCGTCCGCGGCCAAGAACGGCGCGGTCGACGGCCGGTATTGCGGCCCGAGCGTCCCCAGGGCGTGGCGGCTGATCACGATGACGAGCCCGTCGCCGATCCGCACCGCCGCCGCGATGCCGGCGTCCGGTCGTCCCGCGGGCTCTTTGGGCGCGCGCACGAAGGCCCGCTGGCTCGTGATCGCGAGCAGCTGGGTCGGCGAGCGTGCCACCACGACATGGTTGCGATCGAGCGGAAACGAATCGTACACGGAGCCGAGGGGCTCGTCGCCGATCGGCCGGGCGATGGCCCACGGCTGCGCCCGCCCGGCCGTCAGCGTGCGCGTCGTCGTATCCTCGAGCACGCGATCCCCAATCGAGATCCCCGCCCCTTCGTATTCGAGCCAGCGGTTTGCCGTCCACCGGTCGAGGTAACCCTCGCCGTCGCCGTCGTAGCCCAACACCACGACGCCCCCGCGCCGCACCCATTCGTCGAGCAGCGTCAGGTCGCCGGCGGTGAGGGCGTCCGACGGCGCTTCGGGCTCGCGGCCCAGGAGGAGGACGAGGGTGCGGAACCGCGGGAGGTCACCCCGCGTGAGGTGCGGATAGAAGCGCCGGTAGCGGACGGTGTACCCCGCGTCGACCCAGGGACGGGCGGTGCCGTTCAACACGACCGGGTCCGACAAGGCGAGGTCGAGCAGCAGCAGCCGGCGCGCCTGTGGCTGGCAGGCGGCGAGCAGTAGCAAGACGGACAGGCGGGCGGCCGGACGGGCGGACGGCGACAAGTGCATCGTGAATGGTAACTCTAACCGCGCCTCACTTCCGCCGCGCGCACCGGAAGCCCGTGTTCCAGACCGCCCGGCGGTCCTCGGGAACCCAACTGCGATAGAAAACCGATGCGTTCTTGGGCGGTGTGTCGAAGGCGCCTCCCTTGATCGCATGGAGAACCTGGCCGCTCGAGCCCAGGGTCTCGGCCTCGACCCATTCCCAGGCGTTGCCGATCAGGTCCACAGCCCCCACGCCCGAGCGCCCCAGCGGGAACGAGCCGACCGGCTTGAGGGTGTCGGTCGCCCCGGCCGCGTTGGCACGCCCGGCCTCCCAGACGTTGCCCCACGGATACGCGGCCCCGCTCGGACCGCCGGCCGCCCCCCCCCACTCCGCTTCCGTGGGGAGCCGCGCGGCAGGATCGCGCCACCGGCAGAAGGCCTGCGCCTCGGCCCAGAGGACGCCGGTGACGGGCCAGGTCGCGGGCGGCGCGTGGGTCCATGGCGCTGAAGCGCGGGTGGCAAGCAGGAACGGCGCGTAAGCTCCGACTGTGACCTCGGTCGAGTCGATGTAGAAGGAGTCGAGCGCGACGAGCGTTGTCGGTCGGCCCGGGCCAGCGCCCACGCGGTAGGTGCCGCGGGGCACGAGGACCATGCCTGCCGGCGCCCCGCTCGCCGGGGGCGGGCGGCGAGCGCCGACCCACAGCGCTATCCCGGCGCCGCCGAGCAGGAGTGCGGCCACTCCGAGCTTCAGCCAGCGGGGGCGCGGCACCCGTCGGTCGGCGGTGGGACGGGTCAGCATGTCTACGAAAGTCCGAGCGGTCGGCGGCCGGTCGGCCGGGAGTTTGGCGAGGCCTGCAGCGAGCGCCGCCTCGACGTGAGCTGGGAGACTGGGCCGGAGCGTTCGGATCGGCGGGGGCGGATCGCTCAGCACGCGGGCGATGATCGCCTGGACGCTCGGCCCCGTGAACGGCGGCTCGCCGGCGAGCATCTCGTATAGCACCGCCGCCAGCGCGTAGACGTCCGAGCGCGCGTCGACCCGCTTCTCTCCACTCGCCTGCTCGGGGCTCATGTACTCCGCGGTCCCGACGGTGACGCCGGTACCGGTGATCGAGGCCCGGTCGGCGGCGGCGCCGCTTTCCGCGACTACCTTCGCGATGCCGAAGTCCGAGACCATGGCGTGCCCGCGAGACAACAAGATGTTGCCGGGCTTGATGTCGCGGTGCACCACGCCGGTCTCATGTGCGTATTCGAGGGCGTCGCCCACTTCGGCGGCGATGCGCAGCGCCTCGTCCACGGCGAGCGGCCCGTCACGCGCCAACCGATCCTTCAGCGAATCTCCCTCCACGTACTCCATCACGTAGAAGAGCAGCTCGTCCGCTTCGTCGGCTTCGAACAGGGGAACGATGTTGGGGTGGGAAAGCTGGGCTGCGAAGAGGACTTCGCGCTGGAAGCGCCCGCTCCCCAGGTAGGCGCGAGTCGTCGGCGGCAGCACCTTGATGGCCACGCGCCGGCCGAGCTTTACGTCGGTGGCGAGGTAGACGGTCGCCATGCCGCCTTGGCCCAGCTCGCGTATTAGGGTGTAGCGGCCCGCGAGGGCACGGGTCAGGCGGTCGAACAGCGGGTCGGCGGGCATGGGTGACTCTAAGTGGCTAGGACAATGCCACTTGAGTCACCCCCTCGCAAGCGTACGTGCCGGCTAGCTACCGCAGCAGCATGTCTTGCAGCACGTGCCCCATTGGCTCCCTTTCCATCGAGCGATGGATTGGTGCCACGTGTAGTTGCCGTGGGTATCCAGTTTAAGCGAGTCTGGTTGGCGCGTCTCGAGGCTGTCCGAGAGCAAGAGCGAGCGCCAGACCCCGTGTTGCTTGTCCACCCACCACCACGTCCACTTGCTTGGAGTGTACCCGAGGGGGGCGTAGACCGTCGACTTTGTCCTGATCCGAGCGATGATCCGTCCGTCGGCGAGGTCGGTTGAGTCAAGGGCCCAGGCACCCTCCTCGGGCTCGATCCAGGCCGAGTCGCCGGTGCCGATCTTTCCCGTCGCGAAGTCCATGCGCTCGGCGTCCGCCGCGCCGATCACCGAGTCGAACTTCAACGTGGCCGCGTAGTTCCGGATGCTGTCGAAGGGCACGGTAGTCACCTGTATTTTGGTGAAGTGCTGCGGCCCGGGTGTCTCGTAGTAACACCCAACCGCGAGGGCAACCCCTGCAAGGCGAACGACATCGATTGTCTTGGGCCACTCTGCACACGCGCGCATAGTGTCTCCTCGTTAGGGCCGCATTACTTCGTCGCCTGCACGATTCGTGTCATTCGTGCCACCATCGGTTGCAGTCCGGGCTCTGATCCCGACCATAGCGTCAGGACGGCCCGGGCCCAGCGGTGCGCCGCTGCCGCGTGACTACGCGCAGCAGCGAGCTCCGCGCGCAGCGCCATCATGCGGATGAGCCCACCGGCAAGCGGGACGTAGTCGAGGAGCGCCGAGTAGACCTGGGGAAGGTTCTCAAGGGTGCCGTCGAGGTAGCGCTCCGCTGCGGTGGTGTCGCCCAGGGCGACGAATGATCGAGCCATGAGGTACGCGTATTCGTGTGAGGTCGCCGCGGTATCGAGGTTCGCCCGCACGAACGCAGTGTCGCCGTGCGCGAGCGCCCATTGCATGGCCATGATCCCGTCTGGTCCCGGGGGTGTCGTTCGGTGGGCAGATTGCAGCCCCATGACATCGAACACCAATTCGGCAGGGAGATCCAGCAGCGCGCTGCGGGCCGACCCTCTCCGGGCCGGTGGCAGCGTGCCCAGCAGCTCCTCGATCCGCCGCTCCAGAACCAGGATGCTCTCGCGGGGCGCCGCCACCGCGGCGTACGCGAGGAGTCGCAGGCCAGCGAGGCCTGCACTGAGCGGAAGCGTCACCGCCTCGTTATCGGCACTTTGGTGCAGCCAGCTTGTGTCCTCGATGGCGACCAGCCGGGCGGCCAGTGCCGGGCGCCCGAGCAGGACCGCCACCCCCGCGACGCCGGGAGTCGGCGCCCGTATCGTGCGCAGGAGCGAATCCCCCGCTTCGCGCGCTGCGTCGAATTGTCCCGCCTTGACGAGCAGGCGCACGGTTGCGACAGCGTCACTCACACGCTGGGGTGACTGTCGCTCGAGCCGTTGCGCGGCGGCCATCTCGATCAGGGCGGTGTGCCGTTCTCCCACGATGGGCGCGATCTTCCCACTCACCTCGAGGGCATACGCGAGTGCTCGGTGTGCCACGGGATCCTGAGGGAAGGCCTCTACCCAGGCGGTGCTGATGTCGGCGAGGACTTTGCGGTTGATTGCCAGCGCGAGATCCTGGGTCTTCGGCCTGTGGCCGCCCCGAGCCATGACGGCCCCGGGAAGGGGGTAGAACGCCACGGTGTCGCCCGCGACTTCCGGGAATGCGTAGTATGGGAGGGTGTCGAGCCGACCCTCGCGCCACCAGAATTCCTCCGCCAGCAACAGACGCGCCATTCGCTCTCTCGCACGAGTCCCGAAGGCGAAGTTGAACGATGGGGCGAGGAGCAGCGCCTTCCGGTACGCCAGCGCCGCCGTATGCCAGCTCCCCCGGAACACGAAGCGCATAGTGTCTGCGGGATCGCGGATCACAACCGGATCCTCCGCGTTGCACTGCGCGAGCCCGTACCAGGCGTCGAAGTTTGCCGAGTCCCGCTGGAGCACCTCGCGGTAGCGCTCGCACGCGTCCGGCCAGCGGCGCTCGAACATGGCTTGCTGGGCGAGCAGCAGGGGTCGGGCCGTGCCCCCGAGCCGCTCGAGCAGCCCGTCCGTCCGCCGGGCGATCGCCGCGCGGTCGCGCATCGCCTCCGGTGTCGAATCGGCCGCCCACAGGAGCACCTGTCCGAGCGATGCATACGCACGCGCGAAGTCCGAGTCAGCCGCGATCGCCGCGCGCAGGTGCTGCGTGGCGCCCGCGAGATCCCAGGTCCGAATGGCGCGCGCGCCCTGGGTATAAGCGCGCAGGGCGGCGATCGAGTGGGTCTGCTCGGTCCCCGCGCCGCTGAATGCCCCGGGATCCGCGGCGAGCAGCGAGTCGGCGAGCGCGTCGAACGCGGTGCCGGCACGACTGCTGTTGGCCGCAAGGCGCGTCTTCGCCTCGCGCAACGGCGGGCCGCCGCGCGCGGCGTCGTACACGCCCACCGTGAGGCGCAGCGTGTCGGCAGCACTCCACAGTTGCCCCATCACCAGCCGCCCGGCCCCCAGCTCGCGCGCGATGGCGAGTCCGGTGCCGAACCCGATCCGGAACGGTGCCCGCGCGCCGCGCCGCTCGAGCGCGTCGTAGATCCGTGTCCGGTCGGCGAGCCGCACGTCGCTCCAGCGGCCGAACGACTCGCTCAAGTACTCGGCGCAGTCCGCGCCGTCCAGCAGGGACGACCCGCTCCCCTCGCGATGTACGAATGGCAGGATCACGTAACGGGCCGTGTCCAGCGCGGGACGCGCCGCCCGGCACGGTGGCAGGGAGCCATCGGGGCACTGCGCGGCGACGCGGGGCGGCGCGCCCGCGGCCAGCAGCGCCGTCAGGGCGAGCACGCCGGCCGGCCTACCGATCGCCCGGCCGCCGGCTCTCACTCGGCCCCCTGCGTGAACGGCAGCAGCCCCTCGCGCATCTCCCTCGCCGTCTGCCAGCGCTCCTCGCGCGACTTCGCGAGCGCGCGCGCGACGACGGGTGAGAGTGGCTTGGGGACGTCGCGCCGCAGGCTGCGGATGTCCGGCGCCTTCTGGTGCTGGTGCATGTCGAGCACCGCGGCGGCGCTGACCGACGAAAACGGCGGCCGGCCCGCCAGGGCTTCGAACAGCACCACGCCGAGCGAATACAGATCCGTGCGGCCGTCCACGTCCGGGGCCCCCGCCGCTTGCTCGGGGCTCATGTATTCTTCGGTGCCGACGACGAATCCGCTGCGCGTCACGCGGTCGTCCCCCGAAGTTGCGATGGCGCGCGCGATCCCGAGGTCGACGAGCACCGCGCCCTGCGGGGAGAGCACGATATTGTCGGGCTTGATGTCACGGTGCGCGATCCCGTGCTGGTGGGCGTGGCCCAGAGCGTCGAGCACCTCGCAGGCGATGCGCGTGGCCCGGTCCACCGGGAGGCGCGCCTCGCGGCGTAGCACCTGTCGCAGGGTCTCCCCGGCGAGGTACGGCATCGCGAACCAGAGGAGGTAGTCGGATTCACCCGAGTCGAGCAGGCGCGCGATGTGCGGATGGTCCAGCTGGGACGCGTAGCGGATCTCGCGCAGGAAGCGGTCGGCCGCGACCGACACCGCGAGCTCCGGGTGGAGCACCTTGATGGCGACCTTCTGGCCGGCCCGGTCGTAGGCGCCGAAGATGGACGCGTTCCCACCGCGGCCGACCGCTGTGATCACGTTGTAGCGGTCGCCCAGCGCCTTGCGGACCCGTTCAATCAGGTCGCGGCTTGACATCGCTCACTCCCCGTCCTACCAGCGGGCCGCGGGCGCTCCGCACGCGGCGCCCCCTGGCGAAACTCAACAATAGGTTCCCCTGCGGAGGGGTGCCAGGCGGTCCGGAAGTCGAGCGGCGGCGACGCTTCCACCGATGCTGCGCGGGCGGAGTCAGGCGGGCGTCAAGCCGATTTACCCAGACAGGGCTAGGATAGGACGCACCATGCCGCAGATCGAAGCTGTCCAGGGCGATATCACGCAGCAGGCGGTCGACGCCATCGTCAACGCGGCGAATACCACGCTGCTCGGCGGCGGCGGCGTGGACGGCGCTATCCACCGCGCGGCAGGACCCCAACTGCTCGAGGAGTGCAGGCAGCTCGGCGGCTGCCCCACGGGCGAAGCCCGCCTCACGCGGGGCTACAGCCTTACGGCCAGGTACGTGATCCACACGGTGGGCCCCGTCTGGAGCGGTGGGAAGCGGCGCGAGCCGGAGCTGCTACGCAGTTGCTACAGCAATTCGCTCGAGCTCGCGCGGACCCACGGCATCACGTCGATCGCCTTTCCGTCCATCAGCACCGGAGCGTATCGCTATCCGATCGAGCAAGCGGCCGCGATCGCCGTCGAGGCAGTGCGGCGGGAGCTGGCGCAGCCGACGACGATTGCACTGGTCCGATTCGTGTGTTTCAGCGAGGGGGACCTCGAAGTGTATCGGAAGATGGTGGGGTGAGCCGCTCGAGACCGGCCCGCGCCGCAGCGACGTATCGTACGATCGTCGAGTCGCCGCCGGCCCCGACGGCCGCGATGAACCGATACCCCACGATCGCGCTCGGCCGGTCGCCGTGTGCCTCGGCGTCTCGCGCGCGCTGCAACACCTTTGCGAGCGTCGCCGGGTCGCGGTAGAGGAGGCCGGGGTCGCTCTGCGCCCGGCGGACGAAGCGTCGGAAGGTGATCGCGCCCCCGGCGGTCAGCATCAGGGCGACCACGCCCAGTGCCAGCCCCAGCCGTACCGATCGTTTCATGTCGTTGTAAGCGCCGCGATGTGCACAACGGCGCCCGCCGTCGCCACGGTCACGTTTGCCATGAAATCGAAATCCAGCATTGCGCTCGTGTCGCTCGACTGATGGTAATGCGGATTCCGGAGGAACGCCGTGTCGGTGAGCATCAACGAGGGGTAGCGAGCGTCCCAGAACGACGCGTTGTCGGAGAGTCGGGTCAGCGGCAGCAGCCAGCCGCGCAGCCGCGTCCGGTAGGGCACGATCGGCAGCTCGGGCGCCGCGGCCCGCGCGCCGGCGACGAATCGCTCGAGCAGCTCCCCAGAGCGACTATCGCCCACCGCCGCGAGGAAGTTCCCCTCCCCCGGCACGTCGATCCCGAGGAAGGGCGGGACGATCTGGCTCCCGGGCGTGGGGTCTCGATAGCCCACCATTTCGAGGATCAGCGCGCCGGTGAGCCGGTCGCCTGAGGCGCGGCGCGCGCGGGCGAGCGCCCGGCTCCCCACGCGGTAGGTGCCAGTGATGGTTTGCAGCTCCTCGAGATCGAAGCCGACGAACTCGACCCCCCCCGCCGGCGCGTGTGGTAGGACGTGCCGGGCGCACTCGATCAGTGCGGCCACGCCGCTGGCGTTGTCGTCCGCGCCGGGAGTATGAGCGGTCGAGTCAAAGTGCGCGCCGACGAGCAGGCGCGGGCGCAGCGGGTCGCGCCCGGGCAGGACGCCGACGACGTTGTGATAGGTGCGGCCGCGGAACGCGAAGGGGGCGAGCTCGACGACGAGACCGAGCGCGCGAAGCTCCGCGGCGACGTAGTCCCGCGCGGCGCGGTGGCGGGCAGGAGTAGCGGCCGGGTGGCGCACGCCTTCGAGCGTCTGAACGTGCCGACGCAGCCGCGTGGCGAGGTCGGCGCGTTGACGCGGGGTTGAGGCGTCTCCAGCCGGCGCGGCTGCCTGGTGCCTCGGGGCCCGGGAATCTTGACCCGACGTTGATGGCGTCACGCTATCGTGTCCCCGGCATGGTGACCGTGTGCACTGTCCTCCCGCCGCCTGAGCGCCCGCGCGTCGACGCCGCGGGGGACGGCTGCTTCACGACGCTGCATGCCAACTCCCTGCGGGACGCGCTGCATGCGGTGCGCCGCAAGCGGGTAGACGCGCTGGTGCTCTCGGTGCACCGCTGTCGCGGCGAGGAGTTGCCTGTCGTCGCCCGCTTCGTACGGGAGTTTCCCGCGATCCCCGCGGTCGCACTGGTCTCGCGCCACGACCGCGACGTCACCGAGACGCTGCTCAAGCTCGGGGCGACGGGCGTGCGCACGGCGGTAGACTGCACCGAGGCCGCCGGCTGGCGCCGGTTGCGCGACCTGCTCGCGCACCCCGCCTCACCCGTGGCGGCGCGCATCCTGGCGCGCGTGGTGCCCGCGCTCGAGGACGCGCCCGAGGACGTGCGCGTGTTCTTCGAGGCCCTGGCGCGCCTCGCACCGGTGCTGAGCACGGTGCGCGGCCTCGCCCGCCACCTCCGCATCTGCCCCAGCACGCTGATGTCGCGCTTCTACCGGATGGGCCTCCCCTCACCCAAGACCTATCTCGCGGGGATGCGGTTGCTGCACGCCGCCTATCTCTTCCTCAACCCCGGGCTCTCGGTCTCCGACGTCGCTTATCGGCTCGACTACTCCTCGCCCCAGAGCTTCGGCCGGCACCTGAAAGCGATGCTGGGCGTCACGGCCGGGGAGTTTCGTCGCCGCTTCCCCTTCGACGTGTCACTCGAGCGCTATGTGGACCTGCTCGTCACCCCGTACCGGGATATCCTGCGCGCGTTTCACCCCCTCAACGCGGGGATGTGGGACCAAGGCCCGAACGCGGCTCGCATATCCCGGGCGGGGTGATCAGTCGGCCGCGGCGCGGGCGACGCGGTGCTCCTGCCGCTCCTGCTCGCGCCGGAGGACGGAGAAGCGGGCGATACTCGCCCGCAACCGCTCGGCTAGTTGGGCGAGCTGTTGCGACGTCGCCGTGAGGTCGCCCATGGAGGTGATCTGGGCCTGCGTGGCGGCCGCCGCGCCGTCGGCGCTCTGGGAGGAGCCGCTCGAGATCGCCGCGACCTGCTGCAGTGACTGCGCCAGCTCGGCGAGCCGCTGGGCCTGGCCGCGCGACACCGCGGCCGTGGCGTTCACGAGGTCGCCCACGAGCTCGATGCCCTGGTGCAGCTCCTGGAGGGCGCCGTCCGCCTCGGCCGCGACGGCGCCGATGTCGCGCACTTTCGCTTCCCCCGACTGCATCGCCCGTGCGGCCGCGTCGATCCCGGCCCGGAGCTCGGACACGAGCTCCGCAACCTCGCGGGCCGATTTGCCTGCCTCCCCTGCGAGCGAGCGAACCTCGTCCGCCACTACGGCGAACCCCTCACCGTGCTCCTCGGCGCGCGCGGCTTCGATCGCCGCGTTGAGCGCGAGTAGGTGGGTCTGCCGGGCGATGCGGGCGATCGTCTGCGCGAACCCCCCGATCCGCTCGGACATCCCCGACAGCCCGGCCACGGTGGACGCGGTGGCGCGCACCTCGTCGCCCACAGCGCGCAGCGTCTGGCTCGCCCGCGCTACCCGCTCCCGCCCCCGCTGCGCCGCCGCCACGAGCCGGGCCGCGTCCACCTGCATCAACTCGGCCCGGACGCGCAGCGACTCCGCCTGGTCGGCCGCCTTCGCGCTCTCGCCGCGTGCTGCCTCCGCCAGCTCCCGCTGTGTGGCGAGGTCGCGGGCGAGCTGCTGCGCCGTGTGCGTCACGGTCTCGGACGTGGCATGCAGCTCCTCGGCCGACGCCGCGAGCTGCTCCGCGAATGCCGCGACCTCGTCCGCCTCCCGCTGCACCGTCGAGATGGTCGCGCCGATCTCCCCGAGCATGCGGTTGAAGCTCTTCTCGAGAAAGCCGAGCTCGTCGGATTCCTCGGCGGGGGCGCGCACCGCGAGCTGGCCCTGCTCCGCTTCGCCCATCACGTCCCGCGCCTCGCGGATGCGCCGGATCAAGGTCGCCGGGATCTGCTTCAGCGCCCACGCCACCGTGATGAATCCCACGGTCTCGAGTCCTGCCGCCGTGAGGCCACCGGTGTCCCCATACAGCACGCCATGGAGGTAGCTCGCTCCGAGATAGGCCAGGGCCGCCGTCAACACCAGAAAGTTGCCGACGGTGTGCCCCTGGTCGAACGCGTAGGGGAGGACGGCGATCAAGAACGCCACCACGAAGCCGCCGTGGCCGAACCACACGACAAGCACGCCGACCAGGAGGACGTCCAGCAGCGCGAGCACGTAGATGAGCCACCAGCGGTACCAGCCGCGCTCGTTGATGATGCCGAGCAGGGCGTTGAGAACGAGCCCGCCGCCGCCCAGCAGCACCATCGTCCCCGGTCGCGTGCGCACCGCTCCGAACCCCCACCCGATGATCCCGAGGGGGAGCCCGAGACCCACCAGCCACCAGCGACGGCGCAGGCTGCGCGCGATCGTCTCGAGGTCCTTGAGCCGCTGCTCGAGCCCCGTGGCGTCATCTTTCCAGCCGCGCATCCGGGAGGCGAGCGAGCCCCGCCCCTGCAGCGTTTCGGGGAGTGTCACGAGGAACATCTTACACCAGTTGTCCGGGGAGGGGGAGAATGCCGCTGCGCCGGGCGCCCGGCGCGCTGCTCAGCGGGAAGAGCAGTGCGACATTACTGCGCGGCGGCGCGGAGTCCGAGCTGCGTTGCAGTGACCAACACCTCCAGCCGGTAGCCGGCCGTCTCGAGCGCGGCGCGCCCCCCTTCCTCGCGGTCCACCACCGCGAGCACGCCCAGTACGCGCCCCCCTTCGCCCGCGACCGCCCGGATCGCCTCCAGCGCCGATTGGCCGGTGGTGATCACGTCTTCCACGATCACCGCCGCGGCGCCCGGGGCGAAGCACCCTTCGATTCGCTGCGCCGTGCCGTGGGCCTTGGCCTGCTTGCGGACGGTGAAGGCGTCGAGTGCTGGCCCTCGTGCCAAGCTGGCCGCAGCGATGGCGAAAGCGACAGGGTCGGCGCCGAGCGTGAGCCCTCCGACCAGCTGCGGCTCCCACCCGGCGGTCGCGAACCGCGCGAGGGCGAGGGGCCCGATGACCGCAAGGCCTTCCGCCGACATGGTCGTGCGGCGGGCGTCGATGTAAAAGCTCGAGCGGCGGCCGGACGCGAGCACGAAGTCGCCGCGCGTCAGGGAGCGGGCGCGCAGCAGGTCACGCAGGCGCTGTTCGAGCGGGGTGGTTGGGCTCACATCGCTATAGGGTAGTAGTAGTTGCTACTACTATCTGATCTCACCGCCGCCGGCCGACGGCACGCTTGAGGGCGTCGAGCAGTCCGCCACCCTTGGGGGCAGGCCCGGCGGCGATCCCCGCCTCCACCTCTGCGGCGAACGCCCCGACGGTGGGCTGCCGCTTGGCGGGATCGCGCGCCAGCCCCCGCATGACGGCGGCCTCGAGCGCGGCGGGGAACTCGAGCCCCGCCACCGCTTGGTTCAGCGGCACCGGAGCCGCCGTCAGCAGCTGCTGGAACAGCTCCCGCGGCGTGCGCCCCGTGTAAGGGTGGACGCCGGTGAGCAGCCAGTACGTGATCGTGGCGAGGCTGAAGATGTCGGCCCGGCCGTCCACCAGTTCCCCGGATAGGGCTTCGGGTGCCACGTACTGGAGCGTCCCCACGAAGAACCCGGTCCGGGTGAGCCGCTCTTCAGCCGGCAGCTCCGCGTCCCGGGCGATCCCGAAGTCGAGCAGCTTGACCCGCTCCGTCGCCGCGTCATAGATGATATTCTCGGGTTTCAGGTCCCGGTGGATGATGCCCGCCTGGTGGGCCGCGCTCAAGGCGTCCGCGAGCTGGCGTACCAGGTGCCCGACCTGCGCCGGAGCGAGGCGCTCCGCGCGGTGTACGTAGTCGGCGAGAGATTTCCCGTCCGCCCATTCCAGCGCGAGGTAATGCAGACCGTCGGCCTCGCCGTATTCGTAGGTGCGCACCACGCCCGGATGCCGGACTCGCGAGCCGTAGCCGGCCTCCCGCAGGAAGCGTTTCACCGCCGTGGGGTCGCCCCGCAGACGCTGTCGCAATACCTTGAACGCGCAGGGGCCGCGCTCCGGGTGCTCGGCCCGGTAGACTTCGGCCGTGCCTCCCTCACCGACGCGCTCGAGGAGGCGGTAGCCGGCGATGGTCCGGCCGGCGAGGTTTTCGCTGGACATGGGAACGCGCGAAACTAACGTCCGGATTTGAGGTTGGGCAAGTGAGACGACTCGGGGAAGTGGCGCTGTTCGCAACGGTGGCGGCCGGCTGCGGCTCCTGGCAACGCGTCGGCACGGAGCCGCGGCCGCAGCCCGGCACCGCGTTGCCGGCCCTGGCCGATGCGGGGACGCTCTACCGCCGCATGGGGTTTCTCGTCGCCGGTGCGCCCCTCCCCTTCGTAGCCGCCGTGCGCTACCTCGCCGACGCCACCTCCGACTCCACGCTGGCCGTGTTCGCCCTGTCGCTTGCGAACCACTCCCTGAGCTTCCAGCGTGACGGCAACGTGTTCGTCGCCCAGTACCACGTGGAGGTCGCTTTCCGCGCCGACACGGCACCGGCCCGGCAGATCGCGAGCGATGAAACGGTGCGGATCCGTACCTTTCAGGAGACGTTGCGCGCCGACGAGAGTGTGATCTACCAGCAGTTCGTCGGCCTCCGCCCGGGCGTATACACCGTGACCGTCACCGTGCGAGACCGCAACGCCCCCGCCGCCACGCGCCAGGAGCGCGTGGACACGGTGCCGCGATTCGCGGGACGGGCGCTCAGCTCGCCGATCCCCGTATACGAGGGCACGGGGCGCACCAGCGTCACCGACCCGCCCAAGCTGCTCGTGAACCCGCGCGCGACGCTGCCTTACGGCGGCGACACGCTGCGGTTCTACGTCGAGGCGTACGGGATGCCGCCCGGCGCGCGCCTCACCGCCCGCGCCTTAGACCAGCGAGGCACGGCTGTCGCACACGACACCGTCGCACTCGCGGGCGACGGGCGCTTCGCGGCCACGCAGTTCGCATTTCGCCCCGGCGATCTCCCGGTGGGAGAAGGGAGCGTCGAGGTCGCTGCGATCGTACCGGGCGGCAATCCCCTCCCCGCCATGCGGGCTCCCTTCGTGGTGAGCTTCTCGGATCAATGGGCGATCACGAACTTCGACGAGATGATCAGCCTGCTGCGCTATTTCGACCGACAGGATTGGGTCGACAGCTTGCGCAAGGCCCCGGCCGACGAGCGTCCCGGCGTGTGGCGCCGGTTCTACAAAGCCACCGATCCGGTGGTGCTGACGCCCGAGAACGAAGCGCTCGACCAATACTTTCGGCGCGTCCAGGTCGCGAACGAGCGCTTCCGGGAGAGCGGTGATCCGGGCTGGCTAACCGACCGGGGCGAGGTGTTCATCACGCTGGGCGATCCTGACGACGTATACGACGCCTCGAGCGATGTGTCGCGCAGCGGTGTGCGCTTGATTCGTTGGACCTTCACCAGCCTGCGGTTGACCCTCTTTTTCCAGGATCAGACCGGTTTCGGTCGTTTCCGGCTGACGCCGATGTCCCGCGCCGAGTTTCAACGCGTCCTCGCGCGGGTGCGCCGCGCGCAGTGAAGCGGGTCGCGGCCCTTCTCGCCGTCGGGGCCGCGATTCCCCTCGCGGTCCCGGCGCAGCAGAGCCCTCCCCAGACGGCGGCACAGCGGGCGGAGTCCCTCTGGCTCGCCGGCCGCCCGTGGCACGCCGCCGAAACGCTGCTCGCCGCTGCGGCGCGCGCGTTCCATTTCGAGCCG
>Ga0209235_1000192_pt1 | contig 29007 bp, 28 predicted proteins | sample GraSoi013_1_20cm_4_FD_185817 | JGI IMG/M metagenome (GOLD analysis project Ga0209235, IMG submission 185817) | Grasslands soil microbial communities from the Angelo Coastal Reserve, California, USA - Sample 09_25_2013_1_20cm (SPAdes) (version 2) | ecosystem: Environmental > Terrestrial > Soil >... | reverse complement strand
CAATCCGAGCGACATGCCCCCGAGGCGGAACCGTGCTCGATCCTTTTGTCGGGAGCGGCACGACGGCAGTGGTCGCACTGAGACTCGGGAGGAAAGCCATCGGGATCGACGCCTCGGCTGATTGCCTGGCGTTCACCAAGAAACGAATCCTTGAGTTCCGCGGACAGCCCGCAACTTCTCGACAAGCCCGGTTCAATCATGCCGTGAAGGTGAGCCATGGGCGCATGCTCTGAGTGTAGCGGCGGAAACACGGTTCGAATGAGTCCGGCAGGATTTGAACCGGTCTCGAAGAAAGCGGAAAGGGAGGAGGACCAAAATGGTCCTCCTCATGCAGTGATGGGACGACCTTGTGCTCTCGGCGTACCTCAACAAGTCCACTGTTCCGTCAGACATTGACACGTTCACATGGAGAAACCCCGCATCCCTCCGGGTCCGCTGTTCTACCTCGGGACGTGCCCCACGGGTGGTCGTTTTCGGTCAGGCGATGTCACAAGTTTTGCCGACTCCTGGCCGCCAGATCTCCCATTGAAGATTGGAGGGGGCCATCTCGTTGACACTCGGCGACCCGGTCATCCATAGGTTTATCGCCTGTCCTCTCGAAGAGACGCGACAACGAGGGATTCCGGCTTGGGACTATCGACCCGACTGCATTGCACGCACATAATCGTCCCACTCCCGCGAGATCCTCCGAACCGTGAACCTTCTCGCGAACGGGGCGAACAAGCGGTAAGGCCCCCTCAAGTGTAAGTCGAACGTCATCTCGAGCCGAGTCCCATACGTCTCCGAAAACAACCGGTACGTGTTGTGCGTGTGCCCCATGTTCGATCGGCCGTCGGCCTCCCAAGTGTCCGGTGGCCGCAAACGTACTAGGGACCGCGAGACGAACGGGAACCCCATGATTCCGGTCTCTTCCATCTCGATCAGGTCGCCCTCCCGCCGGATCACCTTGCGTGTCCGCAGCCGGACTCGACTCAATTCGGGGTCATTGTCCCGAAATTCCGTACACCAGGCGAAGACATCCGGAAGAGAGGCTCGAAACCGCTTTGTCACCCGGAAGAGCACGCACGCGGAATCCGTCAGCGGCACAAAAAGGGGTCGGCGACAAGCAGTCGTAGGCGACAAGCTCGCGGGTGAGCAAGGACAGCTGAGGCGAGCGCCCAGCCTCAACCCGGCTCGACAACGAGGACTGTTGGCCAGCCAATCTTCATCAATGAGGAATTCTCGTGGTGGCCGGGATTGCGGGATCCCACATGAGGCGGACGTCGACTTCTCGTTCGACGTAGCGCCACTCTTCGGAATTCCGTAGGCGCCCCACGAGTTCCTCGAATGCGGCCGCGTGGTCCGGCCCGTACTCGAACCAGGTAAGGAAGTCGAAGGGCTCGCCGAGCTCGCGACTGTGGTAAAGACGCCGGGCCACATCAGGGAGATATTCAAGGCCGGTTCGGATGTGGTGGGAGCGCTCTTCGAGAATCGCGCGCCGCTCGTCCTGCGGGAGGTCCCACCAAGCCGCAGATTTCCGGACGGGTATCAAGGCCGCGCGCGTCGCCGACGGCCTGCCGAGGCTCCCTTCGCGTGCCTCTAACAGCGAGCGCTCAGCGCGCGTCGCATACCGCTCGAAGCTCATGACGCCCTTGAGCACCCAGTCACCGGCATGCGGCTGTGCCTCCCGCTCGGTGATTTCGAGTCGTGATATCCGGGCGAGAGGAATGCCGACGACGGGATCGACTCGAACGGCCCGCCACGATCCTATTTTGCCTCCGACGAACCACGTCATGTCGCCAACGCCTCACGATCGCTGATAACCCCATCACATTGGTGCAAGTTAAGGGGCCACGATTTTGGTCGCCGACGGGATAGGCCGCGTTGCCTGGACAGACCCATCTTAGATAGAACTTGGTTCGCAGTAGGAAACCTCGCTGAGGGAATCAATCACTCCACCAGCAATCAAGATTTTCCATTGAAGCCGCATCCAGGGGACCGTGGCGTTTCGCGTTGAGGCGGATCTGCGCGAACCGGTGGCGACGTGGCTCTGCGACGAGGGATTCGATGTTCGGATGGAGGTTCCGATTCTCGGTCGTCGGGCGGATCTCGTTGGCTCGCGAGGGGCGACGGTCGCGGCGATCGAAATGAAAATGCACCGATGGGGCGAGGCGCTGCGCCAAGCGATCGCCTACCAACTTGGAGCCGACCGCGTTTGGGTTGCGATGCCACTGGCGGCCGCATCCCGGGCCTATCGCCAGCGATGGACGTTCGAGGCCGAGGGAGTCGGACTCCTCGCCGTCGACGACCGGGGCCGTGTCCGAGGGCCGATCCGCGCTGCACCCTCTCCGAGGCTCCTCCCATTCGTTCGGGAGAAGCTCCTCGAGACATTGCTAACTCATGCATCTCCCGTCGCGTCACCGAGTGGCGTTCAAGTTCTCGAGGATGGTGGCGTGACGCTTCTGGAAGCCGAACCGAGTTTCGCTCGCTTCCTCGCCTCACGGCCCGGCACCGCTTTTCCGAGTCGTTCCGTGCTCTCGATGGTATCCCCAAGCGAATAGGGCGGCTCCGAGCACGATCAACGGAACGCCGAGTTCTAGGGTGTCGAACGCAAACAGAATCGCGGAGAAACCGATGAGGAACACCCCGACATGGGTGAGCCTCTCGCCTCGGCTCAAGTGAAAGACCTCCTCCAGGATTTGCCTGCGATACCGGATCATCAAGGCCACGAGGATGAGAAAGGCGAGCGCGGCGACGAGGAATTCGAACGTGAGCTCGGAATAGTAGTTGTCGAAGGTCAGGAGCAGTCCGACCTCGTCGCCGACGAACCCGGCCCCGACGCCGAAGACGACCGCATAGACGCGAGCGAACTTCTCATCATTGTCCACGATCCCCAGCCACCCGGCGACCCCCATCATCGTCAATCCGTACCAGAAATGATGGAAGTGGATTCCCTGGGAGGTGATGATCTCGAGGCTCGGGAATGCGAGGTGGAAGAGTCGTGCGCCGAAGAAACCGCCCAAGAAGGCTAGGGTCGCGAGGAATGACAGCCCATGCTCGAATCGATGTCCCTTCGACAGTTGGAACATGGGGCCGGAGATGTCTATGGCCTGGATAAAGTGCCTTGAGTAACCCGGCGGCGTCGCCGGCTCACCGGAAGGACATGTGAACCCGCCGCATCGTCGCCCCGACGTAGAGCATGGCCAGGCCAACCCCGATCATCGCGGCCCCGGAGACGTCGGGGGCCTGCATCGTCGGCAGTAATCGGCCGAGCATGGCCGCGCCGGCCACCAGCATGAGGAACCCGTACACGATCATCAGGAACCCCTGGCTTCGGCGTCTCGGCGACTGGCGCGTGCCGATCATCTGCGCCGTGCTGCCGAGGATGACGCCTCCCAGTAGGAGGAGCAGGATCGCTCCGACGTAGGCCCCGCTGACGCCCATCCCGTCCGAGGATGCCATCGGACCGGACGCGAGGATCAATAGGCCAACGCCAAGGTCGAGGGTTCCTCCAACGATTCCGAGCACAACGGAGACCGTCCTCCGGGTTCGGCGCGACGGGGAAGTGGTGGATTCCATCGGATCAACCTCTCAACGCCCGCTCGAGGAGCGGCAGGCTCACGTCGTACCGGTAGTCAATGTCGGCATGGGTGTCTTCGAACTCCTGATAGACGTGTCGAATGTGCCGGTCGAGGAGCTTCCGGTGCAAGGTCCGTGCGCCCCAAATCAGGTTGTATTGGTCTTGCGTGCCGCAGTCGATGTACACGAGCCTCAGCCGACGGAGTCTCGAGCCATATCGATCCACCATGATCACCGGATCCCACGCGCGCCAGCGCCGCCAGACCTCGGGTCGCCATTCCCCCGTCTCGAGGTCGAACGGGAAGTCGATCCCCATCTCCTTGCTCCGTGGGTTCGGCGAGTAGTGCGCCGCCATCCCGATCGTGTTCAGGACCGGCTCCATCTCTGCCCGCCTTCGGTTCGGCTCCCGCCAGTACCATCGCAACCACCCGGCCGGACCGCCGTGCCGCCGGAACGCGGCCAGGGCTTTCGGGAAGTCCATGATATAGCAGAATTCGAACAGGGCGTCCCCGGAGTGATCTGCCAGCGCGGACCAGGTGTCCGGATGCAGCATCCCTTGAACGATCGAGCCGTAGCCTCCAGACGACTTACCCCAGATTCCGCGGCGCGAGACCCGGTACTTCGACTCGACGAACGGGACCAATTCGTTCCGCAAGTAATCATCGTATCGGCCCGTCGCACTCGAGTTGATGTATTGGTTCCCACCGACCCGGGTGAAGCAGTCGACGAGCGGGACGATCATGGGGCCCATCTTGCCGGTCCGGATGAGGCGGTCGAGCTTCGACTTCAGGTCCTCGCCGAGCGGATCGATGCCCAGGAGCATCTTACCGGTCCCGGTGTATCCGACGATCCCATATGCCGCGGGATAGCGCTTGGTCGAATCGTATCGGGGCGGCAGGTAGATCGCAACGTCCCGTTTTGTCGGGTCCCGCAGCGGATTGCCTCGCAGCACGTGCGAATCGAATGTCTCGACGACGACTTCTCCTCCCGCCGTGCCGACCCCGCCGAGGGGAGCCGCGCTGAGGGCATTAAGCCAATGGCTCCAGCCCGCGGCCGGGATCCGCCGATTCAAGACTAGATATGGAAGATGAGCGCGATGATCCGGGATAGCAGGATGGCGATCACGGACAGCGTGATCGCGGAGAGCCGCCCCAGGATTCCCACATCGTAAGGCCAGATCGCCATGGCCGCGACCTTTCGATCCGTCATGTCGATCCGCACGAGGTGCGCGACGTCCAGCGCCGTGTCACTCGCGCCGTCTTCGTAGATGTGGCTCAACTTCGGCCGGAGTCGAACTATCTCCTGGCGCTTCTGGTCGGCCATCCGTCGATGGAGCCCTCGCAGCGGCAGGAAGAACAACACGAGGCCGAGGAGGACCAAGCCGGACAAGAACCCGCCGACCCCGACCACGTCGGCAGTCGTGGGCGTCCCCGGCGACGCGGACAGGACGAGGAGGAACAGTCCGATGAAGCCGAAATATGAGAAGGCAAGGGAGAGCGACAACACCCCGAGCGGCTTCAGGCCGAGGAACGGATCTTCGTAGTAGGGGCGGAGCGCGAGCGGGGCCTGTCCGAACCGATGGATGCCCAGCGAAATGCTCCAGAACGTCCAGACGACCGAGGACAGTGCCAGGGTGGCGACCGCGAGGGACACGATGCCGTAGACCCCCGCAACGAATTCGAGGGGGGTGCCCGCGCCCGCGTTGAACACGAATGGAGAAGGGCCGGTGCCCACGATCACGGGAACGCTGACCGCGGCGAGGAGCGCGACGAGGAACAGCATCCAGGCGACCACCTGAGGGCGAGGAGCGGCGACCTCCGCGAAGATTCGACGAAACTCCGCGTCGCGGTCCGGGAGCAGGTTCGAGAGCGCGCGTCCCGTTTCGACGAGTCGGCGGCGCATGTAGCGCGGTGCGTAGAACGAATAGGCCACCAGGAGATCCGTCAACAGGGAAACGGGCGCAAGGGCCTTCGCGACGGTTGGCGCGAGATTCGCCGTCTCCGCATATTTAGTAAGGGCCACGTCCAGGACCCCGAACAGGAAGAACCCGACGAGAAAGCAGCCGACCGGGTACGGAAGTCGGAACGCGAGGACGAACCGTTCCGCCAGCGTCGGGGCGTCCGGTCCGTGTAGGTCGTCCGAGGGACGGCCGGTCAACTCCCGCGACGCAGTCGGCGCCCCCACGCCCTCTCCCGATTCGCTTGGTAGCGCCCGTACCGGAATGAAGCTATCGGACGTCGGAGCGGGCGGTCCTCCACGGCGCCGCGTGCTCCCGGGCCTTGTTTCCGATTTCGATATCTGGCTCACGCCGATTAAATAGTCCGGCGAGAACCGCGGGAGCCTCGGGAGCGCCCCACGATGTCGCGAGTGCCTGAACGTCCTGCGTCCCGCGTCTGTCGAATGGTTCCGATCGGAATCGTGACCGCCCTCCTTGCGGTCTCATTGCTCGCGTTCTTTGCGCCGTCTGTCGCGGCCGCACGCGCAGCGCCGTATTGGGGCCCGAGCGTCCAGATCGACGTCCCGCCGGTGTACCGAGCGGCGTTCGTCGGACCGCCTGCCTCCATCGCCGCAGGAACGGATGGCGTCGCATACCTGGCCTTTGCCGGCTGGTCCGGCACCACGGGGGGCGATGACATCTACTTCACGAAGTCCTCGAACGGAGGCCGCACCTGGTCCACGCCGCTCCGGGTGAACGACGACATCGGCAACGTGGCGCAGGCCCAACCCCGGGTCGCTCTGGATCCGGCGAACAACGTCTACATCGCTTGGACCGACACACGGGGCGGGACGAACGACATCTACTTCTCGAAGTCGATCAATGGCGGAGCCAGCTTCTCGGCGAACGTCCGCGTGAACGACATCACGACGAACAGCCAGTCCGAACCGAGCCTCGCGGTGGATCCCGTCAACCCACACTTGGTCCACGTCGTGTGGACGGACACCCGCACGCCGATCATGGGGCCGGACATCTACTACGCGAACTCAACGAATGGCGGGCTGAGCTTCAACCCGAGCATGCGTCTGAACGATGACGCCGGCGGCGCCGAGCAAAGTACGCCCGCAATTGCCGTGGCCCCGAATCGGAATGTGTATGTGGTCTGGCGGGACCCTCGCGGGAGCCCGGAAGTCTACTACACGAGATCCCTTGACCTCGGTGCCACGTGGTCGCTGAACACGTATGTGAACGGCGACGCCGGCAACGTCGACCAACGCACGCCGACGATCGCAGTTGACGCCGCGGGCACCGTCTACGTCGCTTGGGCCGACTATCGCAACCAGAACGGCGCGCCGGACATCTTCGAGGCTTGGTTGGCGAGCGGGAGCGCAACGTTCTCCGCGAAGGTGCAGGTGAACGACGACCGAGGGCTTGCGCCTCAGATCAACCCGAGCATTTCGGCGAACGCCGGCAAGATCCAGCTCGCGTGGGCGGACTACCGCACCGGGGGATCGACGAGTTACGACATTTACACGTCTTCGTCCATGGACGGAACCACATGGACCCCGAACATGAAGGTGAACGACGACTCCCTCAACAACTACCAGGACTATCCCAGCATCGCCGTCGATTCGGCGGGTGACGTCTTTGCCGCCTTCCTCGACACGCGAGCGATCGGCTGGGACGTGTACGCGGCCACCCTTGACGTCGTGGCGCCGACCGCGAACGCGGGTTCGGCGACGACGGTCGATCAAGGGGCCATGGTAGCGTTCGATGGTAGCGGTTCGACCGACAACTTCGGAATCGTCGGCTACCGCTGGGACTTCGGCGACGGCGCGAGTGCGACCGGCGCCACGGGCAGCCACGCCTACGCGGCGCCAGGCGACTACACCGCGACCCTGACCGCATGGGATCAATCCGGGAACACCGCGACCGCGACCCGCACAATCACCGTCCTCGACACGCAGGCACCGGTACCTCATGGCGCCGGAGACCGGACCGTGGATGAAAGCCAGTATGTCTTCTTCGACGCCTCCGCGTCAACGGACAACGTCGGCGTGACGGGCTACCGCTGGGCCTTCGGGGACAACTCGTCCGCGACGACGGTCACGGCGAGCCACGTCTACGTTCGGCCCGGGAGCTACGCCGCGAGCCTGACGGTCACGGACGCGGCCGGAAACTCCGCGACGTCGCGCTTCACCGTCACGGTCCGCGCGGTCTCTCCGAAAGCGAGCGACCTCCTCGGGATGATCCAGATCCTCGAGGCCATCGTGGCGTTCCTCGCGGTCGCCCTGGCCTTCGTCGGATGGGTGCTGTACCGAAAACGCAAGGAGGAGCCCCGGCCCCCCGCGATGCCGATGTCGGCGCGACCGCCGACCCCGCCGCCGGAGCCGATGCCTCCCTTGCCGCAAGTGCAGCCGCCGAGGGAGCCCGACCCGCTCGACATGGATCTGCCGCCGAAGGGCTCATAGCCGCGGAAAGGACGGCGGGCTCGCGCCCGCTGCCTTCCTTCGAGCTTGGCTGCCTACGCCTTGTACTCGACCAGCGTGTAGACGTTGTCGTCCGGGTCGAAGAACCGCGCCCGGATGCCGCCCCAGTCCTGAGCTTCGGCTTTCTCCTTGAATCGGACGCCTTTCGCCATCAGCTGCTCCTGCAACCGATAGACGTCGCTCGTGGTGAAGCCGATCCCGGTCTCCTCGCCGATGTGGGCCATGTCCGCGTCGTAGTCCGCGGGGTTGTCGTACATGTCCTTCCTCGGCGTGAAGGGGGTGATCGCGGTGGCTTTCGGCGACAGCTGGTAGGAGTCGAAGTCTTCCTCGTCGCTTTCCGCCCGTTGCTTGCGCATGCCCAGCGCCTTGCGGAAGAACTCTCCGGTCTTCTTCGAGTCGCGCGATGCGACCGTCACGAACCCGAGGAGTGACACACCGGCCCGGCGGACCTTCGGCTTCGCCGGCTGAGCGAGGAAGACGACGTTGCCATCCGGGTCGGTGAATCGCCCGAACGTCTCCGACTCGCGGTCGACTGCGGTCTTCACGCTTCTCTTCTTCAGGTCCGCCATCGTCCGCTTCAGATCGTTCGTGATGAAACCGATCCCCGTGACGCCGCCAATCATCTTCAACCGGGACTCGTACATCTCCCGGCCCCACTCCGGGACCGGCTGCCAAGGTGTGAGGGCCGCGTCGTCGCCACCCTTCGTCGCGCCCAGGGCCAGATAGCCCCACTTGGGCATCGACGATCGCACCTTCAGGCCGATCTTCTTGGTGTAGAACGCTCGCGCCGTTTTCAAATCCTTCACATAGATTTCGACGTCCGTCAGCTGCAGTTTCGCCATGGGAGTTCCCCGCCGCGGCCCTCAACGCGTTCGCGGCGCATAAAGGAGTCGAATCGCCCGACTCAGTCGGAGGCTCAAAGTCGGCGCGCGAAATTGATGCGATCGGCGACGTCTCGCCAAAGAAGCGGATCACCTCCCAGAATGCGAGTTGCGATTAATCGCCGACAAACTCCGGAGGAAGCTCGCCACTGCCTAGAACGACACGACGCAGTCCTCTGGCCGTTTGTCCTCCCGCAGGCGAGCGAACGACGGCGCGCGCATGTGCCGGTCCTTCGAGAACTCGAGGAAGTGCGCCTCGACGACGATCTCGGGTTTCGTCCAGAACCCGACGTGCGCGTCGATCTCCGGGACCTCCGGGAACGGGCACTCCTCTTGCCGCAAGGCGACGAGCCGCTGGAAAAGCGTCCGCCGCAATTTCTCGGAGAAGCCGGTGCCCACTCGGCCGACGTGGAAGAGAGCGCCTTCGAAGTACGCTCCGAGGATCAACGAGCCGAACGTGTCCGTGCGCTCGCCTTCCCCCGCGGTGATCCCACAGATGATGGCGTCGAGCGTCGTCTTCTTCTTGATCTTGACCCAGTCCTTGCTCCTTTTCCCCATCTGGTAGCGAGTCTCCCTGTGCTTCGCGATGATGCCCTCGAGACCGCGTGCAATGACCGCGTTGTAGTAGTCGACCCCGCGGCCCTCGATGTAGTCGCTCAGGACGACCCGATCGTCGACCTCGACGAGATCCGGCAAGATCGCCTTGCGCTCCATCTGGGAGAGGCCCATGACGGACTTGTCTCCGACGTACAGCACATCGAACACGATGTACGTGGCCGGAAGGGTCTTTGCAAGATACTCGATCTTGATCTTGCCGCTCGCTCGCTCCCGCTCCTGGAGTTTCTCGAAACTGGGCAGCGGCCCGTTCATGACGACGATCTCCCCGTCGAGAATTGCGGGTTTCCGCGTGTGGACCGTGAGGTCCGGATAGCGGGACTCGACGTAGTTCAGCCGCCGGTTTTGGAAGCGAAGCCCGTCGCGCACGATCGCGAGCGCCCGGGTCCCGTCCCACTTCAGCTCGAAGATGTGATCCTTCGAATCGAAGGGAGTCTCGCGGCTCTCCGCGAGCATCGGCTTGATGACGTGGAGGTACGGGTCGAACGGCGCCATCCGTTCAACTGGCCTTCGCGGCCTCGAGGCTTGCCTTCAACGCGGCCATCAGATCCTGCGTGGGCTTCGTCTCGACCTTGGTGATCGAAGGCAGTTCCTTGCCCTCGACCTTCGCCTCGATGAGCGCCATCAACGCGTCGCGGTAGCGGTCCCGGAACTTCGACGGATCGAACTCCGTCGCGAGTGTCTTGATGAGCTGGAGCGCGAGGTCGATCTCCGCGTCGGAGATCACGACGGGTCGGGTCGCGGGAGGCTCGGGCGGCGCCTTCACCTCGTCCTGGTACATCAGCGTCGTGAGGACGAGGCTCCCGTTGTAGGGGCTGATCGCGACGAGCTGCTCTTTCTTCCACAGGACCGCGCGGGCGAGCGCGACTTTCCCGGTCCGCATGAGCGCCTGGCGGAACAGCTCGAACGGTTTTAGGCTGATCTCCTCCGGTCCGAGGTAGTAATTCCGCTCCCGGTACAGTGGGGAAATCTCCGAGGCGTCGACGAAACCCGCGACGTCGAGCGCTTTCGTTGCCTCCAGGGGGATCTTCTCGAAGTCCTCGTCCTTCAGGATCACGTACTGCCCTTTCGCGTACTCGTAGCCCTTGACCATCTCCTTCGAGTCGACGGGGACGTTGTCTTTCGGGCAGATGTACGGCCGCTTCAGCGCGGTCATACAGGTGGCGTGCAGCGTCGTGAACGAAAGGTCCTTCGTCTCGGTTGCGCCGTACAGCTTGACGGGGATGTTCACCAGGCCGAATGCGATCGCGCCACTCCACAAGGCTCGGGCCATTCTCGGTTCCTCCTCGGGAATCCAAACGAAGGGCCGCGAGGCACTTAACAATTTGTCCTGCGCGCGTTAACCTTGTTCAAGGTTGATTCATCGAAGGGCTCGAGGCAGTGCGGACGTCGGTCGGGAGAATCAACTGGCGCCCGGGGAACGCGCCGGGAGAAGGTCTTGAGGGAATCCGAAGCCCAGCTTGCCGGTCGTCGCGTACCGATATAACGCCGTCACCAGGATGCTCTGAGCCGCGGAGCCGACCAGACCCAGGATCAACCAGTAAACGACCGCGATCCCGATGCCGACCACGAGACCAACGACTCCTCCGAGGACGAACCCGACCAGCGGCGCCAGAAGTGCGGGGAGCGCGAGCAACACAATGATCGCGCCGAGAGAGAAGTATCCGCCCGCCGCCTCGCCCCACGTCTGTCGCAATAGAGATCCGCTTCGCTTCACGGCGGCCCACGGCCCGATCTTCTCGAAGATCAGCACCGGGACGACGAGGTAGGTAACGATGCCCCACGCGGCGCCGAGAGCTCCCGCGATGATCCGCCCGAGGAAACCGAATCGCTCGGCGATCGCCCGCAAGATGAGGCCGATCGTCGCGGTCACCAAGGCCCACCCGGCGATGCGCTTGATGTTCTCCCGCGCGACCTTCAGACCGTCCGAGATCGTCGGGTCGCCGCCATTGAGCCGGATCATTGCGGCGCCCATCACCGCGGCGTTGAAATAAATCGAGACGAAGAACGTGACGAAGTAGACGATCGCGAGGCCCACGTAGAAGAGCCAATATCCGAACACGTCCGAGGGCGCCGTGAGGAAGAAGATCGTGATGAAGAAGAGGATCCACACCGCGCCGGTGATCAGGAGCGAGAGGAACGGCAGAAGGATGAGTCCCTTCTCCTGGCGGAGGACGCCAAGGCTGACCTTCGTGAGTTGCCACCCGATCCGCAGGCGCTGCAGGAATCCAAGCTTTCGCGGTGCCGGAGAATACGGCGCGGAGGGGACCGTCGGCGTGGGAGTCCACATAGGCTATCGGCCGCCCATGCCAGCCTCCGCATTTGAATCCTCCGCCGGAATCCCGGGACGCGTGGCCCGACCGACCGCAGGCGTCGCTGGAAACGAGCAGCGAGAGTTATGAACGGTCAGGCCAATCCCCATCGGGGGTTTTTGAAGTGAGGTCGGGCCGCCTCTCCCGCGCCGCCGTCGGGACCATCTCGTTGGGACTTGCTGTCGTTCTCGTCCTGTCGATCGTCTCCGGGGCGGGCTCTCCCCTCACGGCACCGATGCCGATGGGCTATCCGCCCGGAGGGGACGACTGGGAGCCCGCGGTCGCATCCGACGGGGCGGGCAACGTGTACTACCTGACGACCCACTTCGGCGGGGTCCCGGGATGCGGCCCCTGCGCCGATCCGACGATCGTCGTTCAGGTCTCCCACGACGCCGGGCGGACCTTCGACGCGCCTCGCCCCCTGACCATGAGTCCTGCGAAACAATACGATCCGCAGGTGAAGATCAACGCGGCCGGAAGGGTGTTCGTGAGCTATCTCCTCGGGAAGGACACGGTCGTTCAGCGGTCCACGGACCTCGGCGTCAGCTGGTCCGCCCCCGTCGCCGTCAGCGCGGACGTCAAGCAAGGTCCGACGGACAAGGATGGACTCGCAGTGCACGGGGACGACGTGTACGTCGGCTTCGACGTCGCGCAGAAGTTCTTCGTCTCTGCGTCGCACGACAGCGGTCGCACGTTCTCGACGACCCAGATCAACCAGAACACCCTCGGCTGGCCTCTAAACGGCGGGGCAACGACCACGTCGGATGGGACCGTGTACATGGTGTGGGAACTCGTGCACAAGAGCGGCCAAGCGCAAGGCCCTCAGGACGTTGCAGTGACGAAGTCGACGGACCACGGGGTCACGTGGACGCTGTCGTACGTCGACACGGGCCTTCCGCCCGGGCCGGACTGTGCGCTGTGCGGATGGGACTTCCTCGGCACCGGGGCCGCGATCGCGACGGATCAATCCGGGAACGCCTACGTCGCGTACAACGCGCCCCTCACCGACAACGGGCCTCCGCACATGTGGTATCGGAGTTCGACCGATGGCGGCGTCACCTGGTCCGCGAGAATCGAGGTCAGCGCGGATGCCACGCCCTCTTTCCATGTGTTCCCCGGAGTCGCGGCGGGTGGCGCGGGCGAGGTCCGGGTCGCCTGGATGGACAATCGAACGGGCGCGTACAACCTGTGGTACCGCAGCTCCTCCGATGGCGGTCGGACTTGGTCGTCGGAGATCAAGGTGTCCGCGTTCCGCTCCGGATACGCCTACGTGACCCACCAGGGGTTCGCGTTCCCGTACGGCGACTACATTACCGTCGCCTTGGATCCGAAGGGCAACGTTCAATTTGCGTGGGGCGAAGGGCCGACCTACAGAGGACCCGGGAACACGTTGTACTCCCACGGCTAGGCGCCAAAGCCGACCCACATGCGTCGGGCGACAAAACCTCGTCACTTTGCGTCGTTCATCCGGAGGCCCACAGGCCTCATGCGTCGGATTGCGAGGTCTAGATCGTCCAAGCCCCGTCCTCGATCACGGGCTTCCCGCCGATTTCGACGTTCGCGTGTGCGAGCGGCGCGGCGAACCCGTAGCTGCTGTCGTTCTTCCCGCCCGATCCACGGTTGTCCCCGATGGCGATGCTCACCGTCCCGGACGCGATGCTGTTCTGCAGGAATCCGGGGAGCGCCTTCGGGTTCAGCCCAAACGCCACTTCGCCAAAGACGTCTTTGGCTCCGGTCGCCTCGGCCCAGTTCGTCTGCGCGAACTGCACGTTCTTCTTCGCGGAGAAGTCCGTCACCTTCCCGTTCCGGAACGTCCACGAGAGCCCCTCGATGAGTCGGCCCCGCTGGGGGATCGCGACATCCGCCACGAAGGTGCCGTTCGCGCTCTCCTCGACCGGAGCGACGCCGACCTCGCCCGTGGGCAGGTCGACCGACCGGCTCGCAGGGGTGCCGACGGCGAGGTCCTCATCGCTGATCACCCCGTCATGGATGTACGGCTTCCGTTCCGGTCCGGCGAGACGAAACTTCAGCTTCGTCCCGTTGTCCGCGGTCACTCGGACGTCGACGGGTCGGGAAATGAGGCCGGCGACGAGGTTGCCGAGCGACGCGAGCCGCTCCTGATTCACCGTGGTGGCCGCTTCGACCATCGCCTTCCACTTCGCGTAGTTGAAATCGTAAGTCTTGGCCCGTTCGCGGGTGACCGCGCCAATCGCGACGGCGACGTTCTTCGGCATCTTCTCGAACGCCTTGTCGGAGTGTGCCTTCTCTCCCTCGAACATCGCCGCGAACTTCTCGCGAGGGACCGTCGCCATGGGAGCGGGATTGCGAGGGCCAAAGAACCAGACGTACGAGTTCACGTAGTCGAGCAGGCCGACGCAATGGCCGGACACGCGATGGAGACTCTCGACGGAGTAGTTCTTGAAATTGCCGTAGAACAAGGCGTCCGTCTCGAGCCAGAGCGCCGGATCGGCCCCTGCTTTCTGGCATTCCAACGCGGTCTGCTCTGCGAGTTCGATCGTATGCGGATACGTCGAGATGAGCACGACCTCGTCCGGTTTCGGTCGAAGGCTTCCTTTCACGATGCTTTTCGCCAAGGTCTGCGAGCTGACCACAAAATCCCCGGTCCCGTATGCACGGTGAGGCATAAACGAATTCCGGGTCGACGCTCCTGGTTCTCCGGGAGACGCCAACTTGCCGACGCCGTGTGCACTCTGGGAAGGAACACGGGAAACTACTTATTCGGCAGGGGGTTACGCGCCGCCCGGCGACCCGGTGAAACGCTCCTCGCGGGCTTGGAAGAAGCGCGGAAAGATGCGCTGGAAGTGGCGCAAGAAGCGGATGCGCCGCCGAAAGCGCGAACAGAAGATGCGGCAGCGGTGAGCGGTCCATTTCGGCAAAGGTACTTGGCGGCGCCGCGTGATACGACGTGGCATGGGAGGGGAGCGGTACACTCCCGGCCTCGCCTTCATCTTGTCAGGACTCGCGATCCTCTTCGTGACCGGCGCGTTCGAAGCGGAGATCGTATTGACGAGCGGGCTGGGAACATCGAGCTACCTTGGCGCCACAGATCTCGTTCGTCTGTCTGCCGTCCCATGGGGCCTCGGCCTCTTGTTCTTCGGATACGCGCTCGACCATCCGGAGGTCCTGTGGGACCGGGTCCGCGGTCGACGCATCTTCGCGACGTTCCTCCTGTTCGCCGACGGAGCGATCCACATCGTCGCCGTCGGGGAGCATGTTGAATCCGTGGTCGTCGCGTTCTTCCTCGTGCTCGCCCCGCTCGAGTTCGTCGGGGGCTTCACGATCTTGCGGGCCTCGCGGCCGATCGTTTGGGCGTGGCTCTTGGGAGCGCTCGGCCTGATCGGATTGTACGTCGCGTCCCGGCTGATCGTGTTGCCGTTTGTGAGCCAGCAGTACGTGTTCGGGCCGCTGGGTCTCATCTCGAAAGCGATCGAAGGCGTCCTCGCGTTTGCGCTCGCGCAAGAACTCTGGACGACATCGACGGCGCGTCGTCCGCGTGCGGCTCGGCCCGCGACGCAAAGTTAGATATCCCCGCCGCTCTTGCGCGACCCACGAGTCCCATGGGGACGTAGTTTAGCCTGGTAGAATTACGGGCTCCAGTCATGGGCTTGATTGCGAACGGGTTTGCTGAATTCCGGTGATGACAGACTGGAGCGCTGACCCATGGTTCGCAGAACACGCGTGGGTCGCTCCCCGCGTGGGAGAAACCCGTCGATCAGGGTTCAAATCCCTGCGTCCCCATGCCTTATCTTTCGGACCGCTGCCGGGATTAACGAACGTGCTCGATCACACGGTTCAGGTGGGCCAAGAACCGCCATCCGGAGGAACTGGGCTGGGTGATCGGTGGCTCGCGGTCGTCGCGGTCGGGTGGAGCCCTCCCTCCCGTTCGGCTTTGCCTTCCACGTTGCCAGAACTCGCTTCCTTCGAAGGGTTTATCGGTCTGAGGAACTTCGGCAGGGCGGAGGATCCGCGTGTCCGCGCTCCGTCGCCGTCAAATATTTCAGGCCCTCGCCGTAATCGCTGCCATCGCGGCCTACGTCACTGTAGTCGTCGGCGGAGACGTGCGCTCGTCTGGAGCAGGCATGGCATGCGGCGATGCTTGGCCGTTCTGCAGCACTGGCATCATACCGGATTTTTCTCAGCCCGGGGTGCCGACTGAGTTCGCTCACCGGGTGGCAGCTTTCGTAACGTCCCTCATGATCCTCGCGGTCCTCGTGTTCGCCTATCTTTGGTACCGGCGCGATATGAAAACCGTAGCCCTTGCGGCGGCCAGTATGGCGCTTCTCATCTCCCAGGTTTGGCTCGGGATGGAGACCGTCGCCCAGGACCTCTCTCCCCCGCTTGCCACCGCCCACTTGGCGGTCGGCACCGCCACCTTCGCGACGGCCCTGTCCCTTGCGGTCATGGTGATCGTCGCACCGCCTGGCCGAGCCTCACTCCACCACGAAATGGACGAGGGCGATGGCCATGAACCCGATCGCAATCCAGGCTAACCAGCGGGAACCCCGGTCCGTGGAAGCGATCGGCAGGAACCCGCGGACAAACAACAGCAACCCGAGCGTGGCCTCCATGGCCGCGAGCATTGTCGGGATGGTAAGCTGCAGCGTCGCCCCGAGCGACGAAGGCCCGTATGCACCGTAGATCCATCCCGGAAGGAACGTCGCGGGAATCGCGGCGAGGGATACGAACAGAAGCACGAGCGCGGACCTCGCCTTGCGAGAGGCCCAAATCGCCGGCACGATGATCACGCAACCCTCCAAGAATCGGTGTACAGCGGTGGCGGCCACCGCGACCGCATCGATTGGGACCAACGGAAGAACGCTGATGAAGCCCCCGCCGAGGACTAATCCGTCCCCAACGCTGTGCAAACCGACGAACGCAACCGCGGCCCACACGATTCGATTCGGTTCCGTCTGGACGAAGGGGCCTTCGAGGATGAGCCATGCGACGCCTGCGCCAACGACCAAACCGACGAAAGACAGGGCAGTGGCAATCGCCGCATCTCCGAACCGACCATGGTTGAAGAGGACCAACGACATCGCGTGCGATAGACCGAGGAATCCGATGACCCCGGACAGGAACCCCCAAGTCGCTTCGCGGTGTCGAAGGACGAATCGATCGACGTTGTAAAGGAGGATCGCGACCACGGGTATCGCGCCGAATCCGAACGCGAGGATCCCGAGATCCGTCATCACGGATCCCTCAGCGAGGCCGCTTCGCTGCACGCACCGCACGGAAATGGTACACGGCCGCAAAGACCAGCACGATCCCGAGTGCGCCGACCATGATCTCGGTGACCAATGGAAACATCGTCCTCGGCAATTCCGGAGGCGGGCCGCCGACGATCGAGATCGTCCCGGTCATGGTCGTCGGATGGACGTGACACCGATACGTCCAATTGCCAGTCTGGGATGCGACGAAGGCGAAAGTCCCCACGATGTCGCCGGGAACGTTGAAGTCCTTCGAGCTCGGCTCACCCGGCGACATGGTCAGGTCGTTGTTGTAGTCGATGAACCAGTTGTGCGGGGCTGAGTCGTGGCCGATCAGGGTCAGCGTCACGTTTGTGTTGTAGAGGACAACGATCGGAGGTCCGGGTTTGCGGATCGTCGCGTTGGAGAATCCCCAGCCCGACGCCGCGTCGCCGTACAGAGTCAGGTTGACCGGCCTTGCTTGTTCCAGGATCTGGATCCTTCCCGTCATGGTGGTCGGATGCATCCCGCAGCGATAGGTCCAGTTTCCCGGCTGGACCGCATCGAAGCTGAAGTTCCCTACCACGTTCCCGGGGACGTTGAAGTCCTTCGAACTGGGCTCCCCTGGCGAAACGGTCTGATCGTTATTGTAATCGATGAACCAGCTGTGAGGTGCCGAGTCGGTCCCGACGAGGGAGAGATTCACCCGGTCTCCATAGAACACCGTGATATTCGGACCGGGCTCCCGAATGGCGGTGCTGGAGAAGCCCCACCCTCCGACTGCGTTTCCGTAGAGCGTGTAATTGACGGGCGAGATGCCCGTCCGAGGAGGCAGGTCGGCGACGTGAAGTCCGAAGGACGTTTTGGACGGGGCCTGGAGGAGTGGGATCACTGCGGCGAGGGAGACACAGAGGATTCCAGCGACGACGAGTACCGCGACGCGCGCTCGGCTCCCGACCATCCGCTTGAGACTCCTGGCCTCACTTCACGACATGGAGCGTCGCCGTCATCGAGTAGTGGTTGAGACCGCAGTATTCGGCACAGCGGATCGCGTAGTCACCGGGTTGCAGCGGTTGGAGCCAGTACGTGTTCGTGTGGCCCGGAATGACGTCAATCTTGAGATCAAACGGGACGAGCCAGAACGCGTGGTTGACGTCGAACGAGCGAAGGATGATCTTGACTGTGAGGCTGGCTTTCAGCGTGAAAGCCCCGGTCGTGTTGAGGGAGGTGAAGTTCCCAGTCGAGTTGAGCCCCTTGCCCTCGGCGATGTACGTGATGTTGAAATTCCAGTACCATTGGTGCGCGTTGATCTCGACGATGACATCCGGATTCTGTGGGATCGTATCGGTCTTGATCAGCGTCTGAAATGCCGCGATCCCGACGATCACGAGGATGATCGCCGGAATGATGGTCCAGATCGTCTCGAGGCGGCGGTTCCCGGTGCTCGGGTTCGCCGGCCCTTCGGTGTGCCCTTTGCGGACACGGAACTTCAGGACCGCGTAGAGGACGAGCCCTCCAACGAAGGCGCCGATGCCGATCGCCGGGATGAGGACGAGATAGAACAGCTGCTCCGTCGCGGCCTGTCCGGGGGAGACCGGATCGGCGCGTACCGTTCCTCCGAGAAGTGTGACCAAGAGGGCGGACAGCCCCACCAGGCCCATCTTCCGGAGGCCCGACATCGACTGCCGAAATCGGATTACCTCTAAAGCATTTGTGGTCTGACGATGTGTGTGGCTCTCCTGACAACATGCGAACGCTCCGGTGGAAAGCCTTATGCGGGATTCTGAAGTACGGGAGTCCGGCGGCGGCCGCGCGCACCGGACGACCGCTTCGGAGTCTCATCGATGGCGGGCGAAGTCGTCACCGCGTATCGTCATCGGAACGGCCCGATCGGGATATTCCGCTGGTTGACGACGACCAACCACCATGAAATCGGGATCCTGTATCTCGCGAATTCGTTCTTCTTCTTCCTCATCGCGGGGGTCCTCGCACTCCTGATGCGCACCGAGCTCGCGTATCCGGGACCGACGATCGTGGACGCGAACACGTACGAACAACTGTTCACGATGCACGGTACCACCATGATCTTCCTCGTCTCGATTCCGATCCTCGCGGGCTTCGGGAACCTGATGGTCCCACCGCTCATCGGCGCGAAGGACATGGCGTTCCCGCGGATCAACGCGCTGAGTTTCTGGATCATCCCTGTCGCCGGCGTCATCATGTGGATGGGGGCCGCGAACATCGGATGGACCGGCTACACGCCGCTCAGCGTCTACGACACCAGTTCCGGCGTCGACATGTGGATCGTCGGGTTGCAGCTGCTCGGCATTTCGTCGACCGCGGGCGCCATCAACTTCCTCGTGACGATCTTGCGGCATCGGGCTCCCGGCATCACCTTCAAAAATCTTTCCCTGTTCGTCTGGTCGATCCTCGTCACGCAAGGCCTCGTCCTGCTCGCGACGCCGGTCCTCGCGGGCGGATTGTTCATCCTCCTCCTGGATCGTCACGGCATCACGGCGTTCCTGTCGCCCGCCGTCGGCGGCGACCCGATCATGTGGCAACACCTGTTCTGGTTCTACTCCCATCCCGCCGTGTACATCATGATCCTCCCCGCGATGGGGATCATCTCCGAGGTCATCCCGCGGATGAGCCACAAGCCGATCTTCGGGTACAAGGCGATCGCCCTGTCGACCGTCGCGATCGGGTTCCTCTCCTTCGGCGTCTGGGTCCACCACATGTTCACGACGGGCATCTCGATCTCCGCGCGCCTCCCGTTCATGGTGATCACGCTGGCGATCGCGGTGCCGAGCGGGATCAAGATCTTCAACTGGATCGCGACGATGTGGGGCGGGGCGATCGAGCTCAAAGCGCCGATGCTCTTCGCCATCGGTTTCGTCACGATGTTCGTCATCGGCGGGATCAACGGCGTGTTCCAGGCGCCGATCCCGCTCGACTATCCGCTCCAGGACACGTACTGGGTCGTCGCCCACCTCCATTACGTCTTGTTCGGCGGCACGATCCTCGGCGTCTTCGCGGGCTTCTACTTCTGGTTCCCGCGAATGTCCCGTCGGATGTACTCGGAGCGCCTCGCCCGGTGGCATTTCGCCTTCACGCTGATCGGCATGAACCTCGTCTTCTTCACGATGCACTTCCTCGGCCTCGAGGGCATGCCGCGTCGCGTGTACGACTACCCGCCATCCATGTGGACCCTGAACTGGCTCGAGACGGTCGGGGCCTTCATCCTGGGATTCGGCCAGCTCATCTTCGTCGTCAATGTCGTGTGGACCTTCGTCAAGGGCCCGGTCTCGGATCCCGATCCCTGGGGAGAGATTCCGGGACAGGCGCATGAGATGCGCGTGCCCGGCGTGCCGACGTACGCGATGCCGATCCTCGGTGTGCCGAACGGCGCAAGTCGCGAGGGGACTACCGAGGCAATGGGACCGGCTCGAGGTCCCTGAGGATGTCGGTCGCGAGGCGTGTGGCCGTCTCGTAGTCGCCGCCTTCGAACGCGGCGCGGGCTTGCTTCAGCACCTTCCGGATCTCGCTGACGTTGCGTCCGGTGTCGCGGGCCCGCTTCGCGGTCTCGAGGGCTTTCGTCATCCGCTCGAGAGCGTCGGCCCGGGATACCCGGGGCTTCGACTCGCTCGGTTCCTCCTCGAAGATCTCGTCCCGCAACGGCTCCATCGGAGGGGCCGGGGGCTGGGCTTGCGTGGCCGGCGGTCGGGGAGGCCGCATCTCCGTGGCGGAGGCCGGGGGCGGAGGCGGGGCTCTCGTCTCCGGTTCGTCGGGGACTTCGATGCCGCTCGCCTCGAGGGCCGCCGTGATGTACTTCTCCGCCTCGAGGAGGCTCTTCTCCTTCACCGCGAGTTTCTCGCGTTCCGAGGCGAGGCTGATCAGTTCCTCCTTCAGCGTGGTCTGCAAATCGACGAAGGAGTCGTGCTGCGCGGCGGATTCCTTCTGGCGGGCGTACATCTCCTCGCTGATCTTGAGCATCTCCCGCTCGCGGGCCTCGAGGGAGTTGAGTCGCTCGTTCTGGAGCTTGATGAGTTCCTCTTCGCGCTTGGCCAGCTTCCGGTCGCGGTCGGCCATCCCGCGTTCCATGACCGAGAGCCGATCGATCGTATCGGCGAGCGCGCGCTCCCGTTGCGCGGACAATTCCTCGCGCTCGACGAGGGCCTGGATCTTCCGTTCCGATTCTTTCAGATGGTCCGTGAGGTCGTGCTCCAGGCGCTTCACCACCTCCTCGCGGTCCTTGACTCCCTTCTCCCGCTCGTTGAGCGTGCGGGCCCAGTCCTGGACGCGCCGCTCCTCGGCGGACGCCTTGTCGCGTTCCATCCGAATGCCCGCGATGTCCTTGTCCATCGACGTGCGGGCCGCGATGACCTGGTCCCTCTCCTGCGCGAACTCATCCCGCTCGGATTTCAGGCGGGTGGCTTGATTTTCAAGCGCCGCGTTCCGGGCTTCGAGCTCCGCGCGGAGCGTGTCCAGCTCCTTCTGGCGGGCATCCAATGCGTTCTTCGTTTCCCTCAGCTTCGAGGCCTGAGCCTTCACCGCGTCGAGGAGGACTGGGGAGGGCTTGTCGCTGGCCATGTTCGGTCACCGCCTGTTTCCAGGCAAAACGAACTGGTGCATCCGACGCTATATAAGCCGTCGTCCGCGGGAATCAAGGGTGAGAACAAAAGTTTCACCGGAGAGAAAAGACCGAAGGCGGCGCGATCGTGTTCTCTCGAGCGATCAACCGCACATCGAGTCGTCCCCGGCCGTCGCGGTCTCCTTCAGACCCAATTCTTGCCCCTCCATCCGTTTGTCAAGATGCGTCAGACAAACGAAAGACATTTATAGCCTAATTGTCGTGCAGCCGTCAGCACGCCTCCATGTGGAGGCGCACCGAAGGGATGGAACATGCCTGCACTCAAACAGATCTCGTTCGAGTACGCGCGGCAGATCGCCGCGGTGAAGGGCCTCCAGCCGAGCAAGGTTCGGGGCACGACCACGCTGCGGTTCACGAAGGGCGGCAGCGAGAAACTCCAGGTCATCACCTGGGATGAGTTCGAACGGACCGCCAGCGGCCGCGACCTCGCCGTATACGAGAGCGGCGGCTGGATGAAGCTGATGCGAAAGCACTAGGCCGCCGTCCGGCTCGGGAGGACCATGGTGGACCTGGCGTTCGGCGCCACCGCCATGGCCTCCATCTTCGCAATCGTCGATCCGCTCGGGGTGGTGCCGTTCTTCTCCGTCCTCACCGAGGACATGGACGCGGCCCAGAAACAGAACATCATTTCGAAGGCGTGCCTGACCGCGACGATCACCCTCGGCGTGTTCGCGGTGTTCGGCCAATGGATCTTCGCGGGATTCGGATTCACGATTCCCGCGTTCCGTATCGCGGGCGGCATCGTCCTCTTCGGCGTCGCGTTTGAGATGTTGCGCGGCGAGCGGTCCCGCACGCGCCTCACCCAACAGGAACGCGAGGAGACGCTCGAGCGGGACGAGGTGGCCGTCGTCCCTCTGGGCATCCCCCTTCTGGCAGGGCCCGGCGCCATCACGACCGTCATGATCTTGATGTCATCTCCCGCCACCGCGCCGGAGGACAAGCTGTTCGTGTTCGCCGGCATCCTCGCCTCGGTCCTGGCCACGTACCTCTTGTTGCACAACGCCGACCGGATATTCCGAAGGATCGGGCGCGCGGGCACACGCGCGGTCGGCCGCGTGATGGGGCTTCTGATCGCCGCGATCGCGGTGCAATTCGTCATCGACGGCATCCTCGAGGTGGCGCGGATCCACGGAGTCCTTCTCTCGTAGAACCCCCATGCGCTTTTATGCGCGACCCAGCATGCGGTCCGCATGACGGTGGAGGAGCAGGTCCTCGCACGGATCCGACCGTCCCCGGAAGAGGAGGCCCGGATTGAGAATGTCGTCCGGGAACTCCTCGAGCGTCTCCGGGCCACGCTGAAGTCGAAGGGCTGGGACGCGAAGCCGTTCCTCGCCGGCTCGGTCGCGAAAGGCACGCACCTCACCGGCACGGAGATCGACGTGTTCGTCGCATTCCCGCCGGATCTCCCGCGTGCGGACCTGGAGGAACGGGGTTTGGCCCTCGGGACACTCCTCGACAAAGGCGCCCATCTCTACGCCGAGCACCCGTACACGCGCGGGTGGTACGGCGGATTCGAGGTCGAAATCGTCCCCTGTTATCGGATTACCGACGCGAGCCAGCGGATGAGCGCCGTCGATCGAACGCCGCTTCACGTGGATTACGTCCTGGGACGGGTCAAAGAGGGCCAGACCGATGAGATCCGCTTGCTGAAAGCGTGGGCGGAAGGCATCGGCGTCTACGGCGCCGAGGCGAAGATCCTCGGCTTCAGCGGCTATCTGTGCGAGCTGCTCGTCCTGAACTACGGGACGTTCCGAGGCGTGCTCGAAGGGAGCCTCGCATGGCGCCCGGGGATCGTCCTCGAACTGGACCGAGCGGCCGCGCGGACGTTCCCGGAGCCGCTGACCGTCGTGGACCCGGTCGATCCGAATCGCAACGTCGCGAGCGCGGTGAGCGTCGAACAGCTCGCCACGTTCGTCCACGCCGCCCGCGAATACATGCAGCGCCCGAGCGAGCGGTTCTTCTTCCCGCGTCCGCTGAAACCGCTTTCGCTCCCGAAGCTCCGGGCGATCGCGAAGAAACGGGCCGGGGGCCTCCTCGCGATCTCCGTTCCCGCACCCTCTGTGACGGAGGATGTCTTGTACCCGCAGCTCCGGAAGGGGCACCGGTCGTTCCTCGACTTGTTCCATCGGCATGCGTTCGAGGTGTTCGATTCGCGGTTCGACGTCGCGGGCAACGAAGCGATTTTCCTCTTCGAGTTCGCCGTGGACTCTCTCCCGCGCGTGTCACGCCACCAAGGCCCCCCGGTGTGGGTGAAGAACGCGAAAGAATTCCTCGACAAATGGCAGCGAAGCCCGAAGACCATCGCGGGTCCATTCGTGCTCGGAGAGCGCTGGGCCGTCGACGTGGCGCGCGAGGCCACCTCCGCGTCGGCCCTCGCGAAGTCGAGATGGCGAGAGCTCAGCATCGGCAAGGACCTCGAGAAGGCTGCCCGCCGAACGTTGCGGATCAGTGCGGGAGCGAGCGCCCTGCGCGCGGGCTATGCAGAGGCGTGGACCCGCCTGTTCGACAAGCGGTTCCCCTGGGAACGCTAGGGTGTCGCCACGACGTGGAAGGCGACAACGGTTGGGGGGTTGCCGCTCGTATCGACGGCGACAATCGTAACGTCGTACTCCGAAGTGGTCCACGGGAACGTCGCGTTGTACGTGCCGCCCAGGTAGGTTTCCTGCCGGTGACCGACACACTGGTTCGGACCCGTGACCAGAGTCGGGGTCGCGTTGTACGGCGTTTGCAGGTTCGGTGCGACCGTCACATGCACGCTGCGGAGGCCGACGTTGTCGGACGCTCGGAACAGGAGGTAGAGGGAGTTGTTGCTCGCCCCCATGCTGAAGGCCGTTGAGGTTGTGTCGTGACAGAGCAAGGGTCCGGTGTATCCCGCGTGGTACGGTGAGATGGAAATCCCCTGGATCGTCGGGTCCGTATGGTCGCTGAACGGCGGATTCAGGAGGATGATCCAGAACGCGAGCCAGCTGAAGAAATACGTGAACCCGTGGCCGATCCAATCGCGTCGTTTGAACGCTTCTGTCTTGATGCCGATGAGCGGGAAGACGAAATACATCCCGGCGCCCACCGCGATTCCTGCGAAGAACGCGAGGACCGGGAGGACGGAGTAGAGGGCAAACGCCACGAGCGCGCCGATGACGGCCCACCCAATCGTGGCGACGGCTGCGCGAGCCCCTTCGAGCTCTCGGCGCATGTAGCCCACCTCGTCGAAGTCGGGCGCCACCCAATCGGGTTCGTCATCCTTCCGCTTCCGGCGGGCCATTGGGCGGTCGGAAGCAGGGGGCGCTTCAAAAACCTTCGCTCACGATAACATTCCGCGCGCACTCGTGCAGGCGGCGCCGCGCGCCTTGCCTCAGGACTGGCCTTTCGCCATCGTTTCGAGGACGTGAAGCGCCCAGCCGCGATGCGCCACTTCACTCCGGGGCGGCAATTGCTTGACTTCGAACCACTTCGCGTCCGCGAGCGCATTCGCTGGCTTGAGTCGGGGCTTCCGGTCAAACGTGAGCTTGTTGTGGAAGGACATGTGCCACGCTCCGCTATCGCCTTTGAACGACTCGATGTGATGCAACCGCGGTTTCGAGCGAGACAATCCGAGCTGCTCCTCGAGGATTCGCGCGCCGGCATGTTCGGGATGCTCGAGGTAGTTCAGCTCGTCGTCGGGAAGAAACCAACCGCTCTGTTTGTCGTACTTCGCCATGTCCGCGTAACGGACGAGCAAGACCTGGTCCTCGGCAAACATCGCTACGTCGGCGACCAGCGTGTGGACTCGGCATTCCGTCTCCATGGGTTGAACCTCTCCGTTACATGCGACTCCCAACACCGCAACACGGTCGGAAATAACTTGCTCCGGCCGCGCCGTTGCGGGTTGCGGCCTTCAGCGTTGGGACGCCGGCATCATGGCGTATCGCGCTTGGAGGGCTTGCATCTCGATCGAAAACTGGCGGATCGTCACGAGCATCGCGGCGACCAAGAGGCCTCCGACGAACCCCGCAAGGGCGCCGGTCACGACGCGGGCCAGGGGCGTGGACTCGTAGTTGTTCACTCGGAAGAGCTGCGTGAAGCCATCAATCGCCATTGGGATGAGCCCGAGGACCACGATGGCCCCGCCGGCTCGCTCCGTGCCGAGTCTCGCGAGGCGGCGACTCAGGAACCTCGGCAATGCGTTCAGCATGACCTGGCCCGTGCTGGTCGAGGGCTGAGCGAAGATCGCCGCGAGGACCCCGAGGTTCGCGAAGACGTACATGGAGGTCATGCGCTCGTCAATGGGCATCTGGTTTCCATTCAGCCAGAAAGACCGATAGAACAGCTGGTGGCACTGCGCGTCGCCGATCGTGTAGATGATGCGCGGGTAGATCGAGTACGTGGCCCAGATATTCTCGTGGTCGATGACGTTCGCACCGCCGACTTGATTCGCGAAGGACCCCGAGGGGACGAGGTACGGACAAATGAACAGAGATGCGGTCCACGCTACGTTGATGACGAGCAACCCGAAGAGCGCCTTGCTCCAGGTGAGGCGGGCCCAGAATTCGGACGCCACGGCCGACGATACCTCCGTTCGCGAATAAACTTTTGCCGCGAAGTTCGCGGTCCTTCACTTCGCGTAACGCGCCGGACTCCGGTCGAAGGTGGCTTTGCACGACGCGGAACAGAAGTAGTACGTCTTTCCTCCGTAGACGGAGCTGCCCGCGGCCCGCTTCGAGTCGACCATCATCCCGCACACCGGATCTCTCTCCATTTTTCACCTCCTGAGTGCGCCACTCAGATTTGCGGTTTGAATCGACGCAGCGTCATCGAATTCATCACGACCGACACGGAGCTGAAGCCCATCGCGGCGCCCGCGATGATCGGATTCAACACGATTCCGATCCCCGCCAAGATGCCGGCGGCGATGGGGATGAGCGCCGTGTTATAGAAGAACGCCCAGAATAGATTCTGGCGGATTTTCTGGACCGTCCGGCGACTCAGCTGGATCGACGCCACGACGTCCCGGAGGTCGTCTTTGATGAGCACAATGCCGCCGGCCTCCATGGCCACGTCGGTGCCGCTCCCGAGGGCGATGCCAACGTCACTCTGCGCGAGGGCCGGGGCATCATTGATGCCATCGCCCACCATGGCGACGATCTTGCCCTGCTTTTGAAGGTTCTTGATCACATCGGCCTTCTGGGCGGGAAGGACCTCGGCAATCACCTGGTCGACCCCCACCTGGCGCGCGATGGCTTCGGCCGTTCGGCGATTGTCACCGGTCAGCATGATGACTTCGATTCCCATCGCTTTCAGCGAGCGGACGGCTTCGATCGAATGCTCTTTCAACGTGTCCGCGACGGCGATCACGCCCGCAACCCGGCCATCGACGGCGAGAATCATCGCGGTCTTGCCCGCCTCCTCCATCGCCTGGAGAATGGACTCCGCCGCGTCGACGGGAATCCCGGCGCTCAGCATGAGCGACCGATTTCCGATCAGGATCCGGCGCTCCCCGATGGCCGCACGCACCCCCTGGCCTGGGATGGCCTCGAAATCGCTCGGGTCCTCCATCACGCCCCTCGCGCTCGCGGCCTGGACGATCGCCTGTCCGAGTGGATGCTCGGACCCTTTTTCAGCGGACGCCGCGAGCCGCAGGATTTCTGCCTCCGAGATCGCCCCGACCGGCACCACATCCGTCACGGATGGACGGCCCTTCGTCAGTGTGCCTGTCTTGTCGAACAAGGCGGTCGTGAGCTTGTGGGCTTTCTCGAGATACTCTCCTCCCTTGATCAAGAGGCCGTTCTCCGCGCCTTTGCCCGTGCCGACCATGATCGCCGCCGGGGTCGCGATGCCGAGCGCACAGGGACACGCGATGATCAGGACCGCGATGAAGAACACGAGGGCGTGCGCGACCGACTCGCCCAAGGGCACTGACCAGAGGAAGAACGTGAACGCCGCGATTCCGACAACCGCCGGAACGAACACGGACGCCACGCGATCTGCGAGGCGTTGAATCGGCGCGCGGGAAGCCTGGGCATCCTCCACGAGCTTGATGATCTGGTTCAGGGTCGTGTCCGCGCCAACGCGCGTGACACGGAGCCGCAGCAACCCGGTCCGGTTCATCGTGGCGCCGATCGCGGTGTCTCCGACCTTCTTTTCCACCGGGATCGACTCCCCCGTGATCATCGACTCGTCAACCGCGGAGAACCCCCCGACAACTACCCCATCGACGGGGATGCGCTCCCCTGGCCGGACGATGACCAGGTCGTCCACCCGGACGAGCTCTACGGGAATCTCCTCCTCGTGGTCGTCCCGGACTACGCGGGCGGTCCGCGGGGCGAGGTCCATCAACTTCCGAATCGCGTCGCCCGCCTTCCCCTTCGCAATCTCCTCGAGGAACTTGCCGAGCAGGATGAGGCCAATGATGACCGCCGCGGTGTCGTAGTACGTCCCCTTCTCCACGAGCGGGACGCCGATGAGTGGGAGGAAGGTCACGACAACGCTGTAGGCCCAGGCGGCGGTCGTGCCGATCGCGATGAGCACATCCATGTTCGCGCTCTTGTTGCGGATCGCGTCGAGAAAGCCGCGGTAGAACCGGTAGCCGGCGACGAACTGGACCGGGGTGGCGAGGACGAAGAACAGGAGGTTCATGGGTTCCTCCAGGCCTCGGAGCCACCAGCCCAACCCCTGACCGAAGCCGATGACGAACAACGGGATGCCAATCCCGAGGCTGAAGAGCGCGAGCCACTTCAGGCGGGCGATCTCCTTCTCCGGCGCGGCAAACGCCTCCAGGCACGTTTCGGAACAGAAATAGTACCGACGACCGCGAACGACCGCGGTGAGGTGGGTGCCCTCATCCACGTACATGCCGCACACCGGATCCGTTGCCATGCTCACCTCGGAAGCGACCGCGCGAACGGCCGCGTCATCCTGCCTCTCGTCTCCTCTCCGTAGAGGATTGGCGACCCGTCCTTTATGGCGTTGTGCCGCTCAGCGATACATGTCGCTCGGGATCGGCTCCGGCGCCACGACGGCCGCGGCCTGTTGTTTCAGCTTCGTGAGGTGGTCCTCGAGGGCCTTCGCTTGGGCCTGCAGCGGCTTCAGGTCGATCTCGATCTCCGGCAGCAGCAGGTCGAGGGCGTGGACGAGGGCGACCGCCGCGCGGGCGTCTGGGATGTCGGTGCGGGCTTCCGCCAGGAGGGCGGCGACGTCGGCGTTGCGCCACCGGCCTTCGTTCAACAGGACGCCGGTCACCCCGGTGATCATGCCCGACTCGAGCTGCTGGATCCCGCGCTTGTCGAGTTCGGCCCGCGCGCGGTCCGTGCTGCCGATGCCCCAGACCGGCGGCTCGGCGGGCATCGGGGCCTCCGGCTCAGCCGGCAACCCTTCGAGCGGGA
>Ga0209235_1000189_pt1 | contig 29096 bp, 26 predicted proteins | sample GraSoi013_1_20cm_4_FD_185817 | JGI IMG/M metagenome (GOLD analysis project Ga0209235, IMG submission 185817) | Grasslands soil microbial communities from the Angelo Coastal Reserve, California, USA - Sample 09_25_2013_1_20cm (SPAdes) (version 2) | ecosystem: Environmental > Terrestrial > Soil >... | reverse complement strand
GAGCGCCTCCTCAAGCTCTCGTCGTGAGCGCGCGCGAGCACGCGCGCGCGATCTGGCAGGCCGCCCTCGCGGCCGGCGATGTGAGCCCGCTCGTCCGGGCCCACCTCCACGTCGAGCCGGGTCACGCGCGCGTCGTGGTCCTGGGCTGCGGGAAGGCGAGCGGCGCGATGGCGCGGGCGGCAGAGGACGTTCTGGGCGACCGGATCGGCGAGGGCTTCGTCGTCGTCAAGGACGGCTACACAGCGCCGCTCCGGCGGATCCGGCTCGCCGAAGCCGGCCATCCGGTGCCCGACGCCCGCGGCCTCGCGGCCACCGCACGCCTGCTCGAGCTGGCCGCCCGGGCGCGCGAGGACGACCTCGTGCTCGTTCTTGTCTCCGGCGGCGGCTCGGCGCTCACGCCCGCGCCGGCGCCGCCCGTCACGCTCGAGGAGAAGCAGCACGTGACTCGCCTCCTCCTGGCGGCTGGCGCCACGATCGGCGAGCTGAACGCAGTCCGCAAGCACCTCTCGCGCTTCAAGGGCGGGCTCCTCGCGCGCGCGGCGTGGCCCGCGACCGTGGTCACCCTCGCGCTCTCCGACGTCATCGGCGACCCCGTCGACGTCATCGCCTCGGGACCGACGGCGCCCGACCCGACGACGTTCGCGACCGCGCGCGAGGTCCTCGAGCGCCGTGGCGTGCGGGACCGCGCGCCGGCCTCGGTACGCGAGCGCCTCGACGCGGGCATCCGCGGCGAGATCGAGGAGACGCCGAAGCCCGGTGACCGGGTCTTCGACCGCGTGCGGAACCTGGTCATCGGGAACAACGCGCTGATCACCGACGCGGCGATGGCGACCGCGCAGCGCCTCGGCTACCGGACGCACTTTCTGGGCCGGGAGGTCCAGGGCGAGGCGCGCGAGGTCGCGCGCGAGCTGGTCGCGCGGGCGCGGCAGCTCGAGCCGCCCGCGTGTCTGGTCGCCGGTGGCGAGACGACGGTGACCGTGAAGGGCGGGGGCAGGGGTGGCCGATGCCAGGAGTTCGCCCTGGCCGCCGCCCTGTCGATGCGGTCCGGCGGTCCCGTCACGGTGCTCGCCGCAGGCACCGACGGCACCGACGGCCCGACGGACGCCGCCGGGGCGATCGTGGACGGCGGGAGCCTGGAGCGTGGGCGCAGGGCGGGAGTCGATCCGGCGAGAGCGCTCGAGGACAACGACGCCCACCGGTTCCTCCGGGCGAGCGGCGACCTCCTGGTCTCCGGGCCGACGAACACGAATCTGCTCGACCTCTACCTCCTGCTGAGGTCATAGAGTATTCATGGTCGCCGACCCGATCCTGTTCCGTGACCTCGCGTACGTCTTCGTCGCCGCGGTTCTGGGCGGGGGGCTCGCCTGGCTTGCGCGCCAGCCCCTGATCCTGGGCTATGTGGCCGGCGGGCTCATGGTGAGCCCACTCACCCCCGGACCCTCCATCTCCGACGTCCACACCTTCGAGCTCTTTGCTGAGATCGGCGTCGTGCTCCTGATGTTCTCGCTCGGAATCGAGTTCTCGCTGAAGGACCTCATGCGCGTGAAGTGGGTCGCGGTCCTCGGCGGACCCCTCGGCATCGTTCTGTCCATCGCGCTCGGGCTCGCCACAGCCGCCGCCCTCGGTTGGAGCCTGCTGGAGGGGGCGATCGTGGGGATGGTCGTGTCCGTCGCCAGCACGATGGTCCTGGCCCGGCTCCTCCTCGACCGCGGTGAGCTGCGCTCGCGGCACGGGCGGGTGATGATCGGGATCACCCTGGTCGAGGATCTGGCCGTGGTGGTCCTGATCGTGCTCATCCCGGCCCTCGGCGGCCTGCACGGCGGCGACATCCTTGCGCTGGGGAAGGCCCTCGCGACGGCCGCGGCGATCCTGGTGCCGTTCTTTTTCCTCGCCGGTCGCATCCTGCCGCGCCTCCTCACCCTCGTCGCCAAGACGCGCAACGACGAGCTCTTCCTGCTGGTCGCGCTCGCTGTCGCACTCGGCGCCGCGGCGCTCACCCAGGCGGCGGGGCTGTCGCTGGCGCTCGGGGCCTTCCTGGCGGGCCTCCTCATCAACGAGTCGGACTACGCCCACGAGACGCTCGCACGCCTCCTGCCGCTTCGCGACGCGTTCGTGGCGCTCTTCTTCGTCACCGTCGGCGCCCTCATCGATCTGAGGACGATTGCCACGAGCCTGCCCCTGCTCGGGGCCCTACTCGGGCTCGTCATCGTCGGCAAGTTCGTGATCTGGACGACTGTGACGCTCGTCTTCGGCCAGCCGCTGTGGACCGCGCTCCTGGTGGGCGTCGGGCTCACTCAGATCGGTGAGTTCTCCTTCATTCTGGTCCAGGTGGCCCGCCAAGCGGGTCACGTGGGCGCCGACATCTACAACGCGACGCTGGCCGCGTCGCTGGTGACGATCCTGATCAACGCCGCGCTGGTCAAGCTCGTCCCGATGTGGATCGGCCGGGCGCGCCTGGCCCATGCCCAGGCGCCGGCACCGGCGGCGGGCTCGAGATCATCGGGCGCGCTCCAGGGCCACGTCGTCGTCTGTGGGTTCGGGCGGGTCGGCAGCGCCATCGGTGAAGCGTTGGAAACGTTCGGCGTGCCGTACGTCGCGATCGAGACCGACCCCGACATCGTCAAGAGCCTCCGGGCGCGCGGTGTGCCGGCCGTCTTCGGCGACGCCGCCCAGCGGATCATCCTGGCGGCGGCTCGGGCGGAGCGAGCCGCGCTCGTGATCCTGACGGTCCCCGAGACCGAGCGGGCCCGACTCGCGGTGCGCCGTCTGCGCGCGCTCAACCCTGGAGCCCCCGTCCTGGCGCGCGCATGGGACCTCGCAGGGCGGGACCGGCTGGCGGAAGAGGGCGCCGCCGAGGTGATCCAGCCGGAGCTCGAGGCTGCGGCCACACTGATCCGCCACGCCCTCGAGCGCCTGTCGCTGCCGCGAGACCAGGTGCTCGCGTACCTCAACCGGTATCGCGGCGCCATGGAGAGCCTGGACGCCGGCGGCGAGATCCCCGGTGCGGGGCTGCCGCGGCTTCACGAGGTCACGCTCCGTGGCGGAGATCTCGTGGATCAATCCCTGCGCGAAGCGCGCGTTCGCGAGCGCTTCGGGGTCACGGTCGTCGCCGTGACGCGCGCGAGTGGCGAGACGGTGCTTCATCCGACCGCCGACACGGTCCTGCGCGCGGGCGACCGCTTGCGGCTCTTCGGCCTGCCCCAGAAGATCGACGGGCTCCTGGCAGGATCCGAGGTGCTCAGCGAATGAGCGAGACGCTCTAACGCGCTGAAAATCCATCCGCGATTTCCCTTACGCACCTGGTTATCCACGGGTCGGTCGCAGCCGTTGTGGAAAATTCCCGCGCGATCGCTCGTGTTATTCTTCCAGCGATGTCTGTGAATGTGGCGGTGCGAGCCGCAGCCGGAGGCGAGGCGAGTCTGTGAATCTCGTCGGTTTCCTGCCGAATGAGCTCGAAGATCTCGCGGTCGAGCTGGGCGCGTCGCGGTACCGCGGGCGCCAGCTCGCGACGTGGATCTATCGCAAGGGCGTTTTCGACCTCGACACGATGAGTGATCTCCCGAAGGACGTCCGCGCCCGGCTCGCCGAGCGGGTCACCATTCACGTCCCGGAGCCCGAGCGCGTCACCGCCTCCCAGGACGGCAGCCGAAAGCTCGTCTTCCGTCTGGGCGACGGGAGCCGGATCAGCTCGGTGCTCATGCCCGACGACGACCGCCTCACCCTCTGTGTCTCCACTCAGGTCGGCTGCGGGTTCGAGTGTCGGTTCTGCCTGACGGGTGTGATGGGTCTCGAGCGGAACCTGACCGCCGCCGAGATCCTGGGCCAGGTCCTCGCCGCCAACCGGCTCTGCGACGGTGGCCAGCGGGTGACCCACATCGTCTTCATGGGAATGGGCGAGCCGCTCGCCAACTACGCGGCGCTCGTCCAGACGCTCCGGATCCTCACCGACGCCAAGCTCGGCCTCGGCTACTCGCCGCGGCGGATCACCGTCTCGACCGTGGGGCTCGTGCCCGGGATCGAGAAGCTCGGTCGCGAGAACCTCAAGGTGAACCTGGCGATCTCGCTCCACGCCGCGTCCGACGAGGTCCGATCGCAGCTCATGCCGGTCAACCGTTCGTGGAGCGTCGAGACGCTCGTCGCGGCGGTGAGGAAGTACCCGCTCGCGCCGCGCCAGCGCGTTTTCTTCGAGTACGTCATGCTCGACGGTATCAACGACTCGCCCGAGGACGCCCGACGCCTGGTACGGCTCCTCCGCGGTGTCCGGGCGAAGGTCAACCTGATTCCCTTCAACGACTGGGACGGGTCCCCGTTCCGCCGGCCGCCGCTCGCGCGGATCCTCGCGTTCCAGTCGATCCTGCTCGATGCGGAGATCACGACGACGGTCCGGTGGAGCAAGGGCGAAGACATCGGCGCCGCGTGCGGCCAGCTGAGGGAGCCGATCCCGGCGTGAGCCCGCGCACCGTCTCGTTCGCGACGCTCGGCTGCCGGCTCAACCAGGTGGACACCCGGCAGCTCCAGACGGTGCTCGAGTCGCGCGGCTTCCGGACGGTGCCCTTCGGCGAGCCGGCCGACGTGGTCGTGGTGAACACGTGCGCGGTGACTGCGCGCGCCGAGTTCTCCGACCGCCAGGCGATCCGGCGCGCGGCCCGGGTGAGTCCGCGCGCGCGGCTCGTCGTGACCGGCTGCTGGGCCCAGACGCGCCCGGACGACGTCGCCCGGCTCGGCGAGGTGGATCTGGTCGTCGGTAACGCGGACAAGCATCGGCTGCCCGACCTGCTCGAGAGCCACGTCACCGAGCGCGTCCACGTTGGGGACGTCGCCCACGCGCGGACGCTCGACGTGACACCGCTGGCGCGGATCAACGGCAAGTCGCGCGCCTTTCTCAAAGTCCAGGACGGCTGCCAGCACCGCTGCGCCTTCTGTATCGTGCCCTTCGCCCGAGGTGCCAGCCGGAGCCTCGAGCCCAAGGTGGTGCTCGACCAGGCGCGCCTGCTCGTCGAGACCGGCCATCCCGAGGTCGTGCTGACCGGGGTCGACACGGGCCATTACGGCGCTGACCTCGTTCCGCGGACCACCCTCGCGGCGCTCCTCCGGCGGCTCGCCGACATTCCGGGGCTCCGTTGGGTCCGACTGTCCTCGGTCCTGCCATCCTACTTCACCCCCGAGCTGCTGGAGGTCGTGACGGGCTCGCCGGTCGTCGCGCCGCATTTTCACATCCCGCTCCAGAGCGGGAGCGACGGCGTCTTGAGACGCATGCGGCGGCCGTACAACGTGGCGATGTACCGCGGGCTCGTCGAGCGCCTCGCCACGGCGATCCCGCGGCTCGGCCTGGGCGCCGACCTCATCACGGGGTTCCCCGGCGAGAGCGACGCGGACTTCGGCGAGACCGTGCGCCTGATCGAGACGCTGCCGTTCTCCTACCTCCACGTGTTCCCGTACTCGGCTCGGAAAGGGACCGAGGCCGCGCGCTTCACCGGCACGGTGGACGCGCGGACGGTCGGCCACCGGGCGCGCGTGCTCCGCGAGCTCGCGCGGGAGAAGAACCTCGAGTTCCGTCGCCGGCTGGTCGGGAGCGTCGAGGAGGCGCTGGTGCTCGAGACGCGGGACCGCGCGACCGGGTGGCTCACCGGCCTCACCGGCAGCTACGTCGAGGTCTGCTTCGAGGGATCCGGCGCGCTGACGGGCGGCCTCGCCCGCGTGCGCGTGACGGCCGCGGAGCGCGACCGGACGCTCGGAGAGCTCGCGTGATGGCAGTGCGAGCCGCAGCACGCCGCGGGGCTGGGGCCCCGCCGTGCGAGGCGAGCCTATGAAAGTGGCAGTGCGAGCCGCAGCACGCCGCGGGGCTGGGGCCCCGCCGTGCGAGGCGAGCCTATGAAAGTGGCAGTGCGAGCCGCAGCACGTCGCGGGGCCGCAGTGCGAGCCGCAGCCGCAGGCGAGGCGGCGATCGGGATCATCGGCGGCAGCGGGCTCTACGAGCTCGAGGGGCTGACGGACGTCCGCTGGCGCCGCGTGCGCACGCCCTTCGGCGAGCCGTCGGACGCCTACTGCGTCGGGCGGTTCGCGGGGCGGCGCGTGATCTTCCTGCCGCGCCACGGCCGGGGCCACCGGGTCCTGCCCACGGAGCTGAACTTCCGCGCGAACGTCTGGGGTCTGAAGGCGCTCGGCGCCGAGTGGGTGATCTCGATCTCGGCCGTCGGCAGCATGAGGGAGGCGATCCGCCCCCTCGACCTCGTCATCCCCGACCAGTTCTTCGACGCGACTCGCCGTCGCGTCTCGTCGTTCTTCGGCGACGGCATCGTCGCCCACGTGGGGATGGCGGAGCCCGTCTGCCCCGACCTCGCGACGGTCCTCGAGAAGGCCGCGCGCCAGACCGGGGCGACGGTCCACCGCGGCGGCACCTACCTCTGCATCGAGGGGCCGCAGTTCTCGACGAAGGCGGAGTCGCGCGTCTACCGGGACTGGGGGGTGGACGTCATCGGCATGACGAACATGCCGGAGGCGAAGCTCGCGCGCGAGGCCGAGCTCTGCTACGCGACGCTGGCGCTCGCGACCGACTACGACGTCTGGCACGAGACGCACGAGGCGGTCTCGGTCGAGGCGGTGGTGCAGAACCTCCTGAAGAACGTCAGGACGGCGAAGGACGTCCTCCGCGGCGCGCTCCCGACGCTCGCGCCGCCCCGGACGTGCGCGTGCGGGCACCTCCTCGCGAACGCCGTGATCACGAGCCCCACGGCGTTCCCGCCGAAGACGCGGAAGCGGCTCGCGCTCCTGCTCGACCGGTACTTCCCCGCGACGGGGCGCCGGCGTGGGTGACCTCCTCGTCGTCGGCTCGGTCGCGCTCGACAGCGTCGAGACGCCCTTCGGCAAGGTCCACGACGTCCTCGGTGGATCGGCGACCTACTTCTCGTACGCCGCGAGCTTCTTCACCCAGGTCCGCCTCGTCGCGACGGTCGGCGAGGACTTCCCGGAGGCGCACCTCCGACTCCTCCAGGATCGCGGCGTCGATCTGGACGGCCTCACGACGTCCAGGGGGCGGACCTTCCGCTGGGCGGGGCAGTACAGCTACGACCTGAACGAGGCGAAGACCCTCGACACGCAGCTCAACGTGTTCGCCGACTTCCGCCCCTCGCTCGGCGACGGGCTCCGGCGTGCGCCCTTCGTCTTCCTCGCCAACATCGATCCCGAGCTCCAGCTCGACGTCCTCCGCCAGATGGAGGCCCGTCCCCGCCTCGTGGCGCTCGACACGATGAACTTCTGGATCCAGGGCAAGCAGGAGGCGCTCCGGCGGGTCCTCGCCGAGTCGGACGTGGTCACGATCAACGACGCCGAGGCGCGCCAGCTGGCGAGCGAGCCCAACCTGGTCCGCGCGGCGCGGGCGATCGCCGCGATCGGCCCGCGGACCGTCGTCGTCAAGCGCGGCGAGTACGGCGCCCTCATGCTGACGGACGGCGCGTTCTTCTTCGTGCCGGCCTATCCGCTCGAGTCCGTCTACGACCCGACCGGCGCGGGCGACACGTTCGCCGGCGGGTTCATGGGCTACCTCGCGGCGCAGGAGCGGACCGACGCGGCGGCGATGCGGCGCGCGCTCGTGTACGGCTCGGTCATGGCGTCGTTCACCGTCGAGGACTTCTCGCTGAAACGGCTGACGCGGCTCGGGCCCGCGGATATCGCCGACCGGTACGCGGCGTTCCACGACCTGATAAGGTTGGAGCAGTGAGCGACTCCGGGGCCAAGTACGGGCGGCTGGTCGAGCTCCTCCGCGGGATGGAGAGCGTCGTCGTCGCCTTTTCGGGGGGCGTGGATTCGACCCTCCTCGCGCGGGCGGCGAAGGACGCGCTCGGCGCGCGCGCGCTGCTCGTCACGGCGGACTCCGAGACGTACCCGGCGCGCGAGCTGGAGGAGGCGACGCGCCTCGCCGAGCTCCTCGGCGTGCGCCACCTCGTGGTGCGGACCGAGGAGCTCCAGAATCCCCAGTACGCGAAGAACCCCGTGAACCGCTGCTTCTTCTGCAAGGAGGAGCTCTTCGTCAAGCTCGCGCCCATCGCCGAGCGGGAAGGCTGCCGCGCGCTCGTCTACGGCGCCAACATGGACGACCTCGGCGACCACCGGCCGGGGATGAAGGCCGCCGAGACGCACGGCGTCCGCGCGCCGATGATCGAGGTCGAGCTGTGGAAGGCGGAGATCCGCGCGCTGAGCCGCGAGCTGGGTCTCCCCACCTGGGACAAGCCGTCGTTCGCGTGTCTGTCCTCCCGCTTCCAGTACGGCGACCGGATCACGCCCGAGAAGCTCCGCCAGGTGGACGCCGCCGAGGAGTTCGTTCGCTCGCTCGGCTTCCGCCAGTTCCGCGTCCGTCACCACGACCGCCTCGCGCGCCTGGAGATCGCGCGCGAGGAGATGGCGCGGGTGTGGGAGGAGGGGCGCCACGCGGCGATCGTGCAGCGCCTCCGTGCGATCGGCTACGTCTACGTGACGGTGGACCTCGCGGGATTCCAGTCGGGGAGCGCCAACCTGCTCCTCTCGCTCCCCCGGAAGCCGACGGGTGGATAGGGAAGCCGTCCGGAAGCTGCTCGCGGACCTCGTCGCGGGGCGGATCGACGTCGACTCCGCGCTGAGGCGCCTTCGGACCCTGCCCTACGAGGACCTCGGGTTCGCCAAGGTCGACCATCACCGGGCGGTGCGGACAGGCGCCGCCGAGGCGGTGTTCTGCCCGGGGAAGACGCCGGAGCAGGTGGTCGCCGTCCTCGCCCGGCTGGCCCAGCAGCACTCGAACGTCGTCGCCACGCGCGCGGGCGCGGAGGTGGCCGCGGCGGTCAGCGTGGCCGGCTTGCCACACGCCTACCACGCCGACGCGCGGCTCGTGATCGTGCGGCCGGAGCGCGCGGAAGGGGTCGGGCTGATCGTCGTCGCGGCCGCGGGGACTGCGGACTTGCCCGTTGCCGAGGAGGCCGCGCTCGTCGCCGAAGCGCTCGGCAACCGGGTCGAGCGGGTTTACGACTGCGGCGTCGCCGGGCTCCACCGCCTGCTCGAGCGCTACGACCTCCTGGCCGACGCCAACGCGATCGTCGCCGTCGCCGGCATGGAGGGCGCCCTGCCGAGCGTGATCGGCGGGCTCGTCGACCGTCCGGTGATCGCCGTGCCGACGAGCGTCGGGTACGGCGCGTCTTTCGGCGGCATCGCGGCGCTCCTCGCGATGCTCAACTCGTGCGCTCCCGGCGTGTCGGTGGTCAACATCGACAACGGCTTCGGCGCCGCGCACCAGGCGAGCCAGATCAACCACCTCGTCGCGAAAATTCGATGAAGCTGCCGCGCCTGGCTCGCGGGGCCGCATCTCTCGCACATGAAGATCGCGTATTTCGATTGTCCGAGCGGGGCGGCGGGGGACATGATCATGGCGGCGCTCATCGATGCGGGAGCCCCCCTCGACGCCCTCAGGCGTGAGCTCCGGAAGCTCCCGCTCGAGGGCTGGGAGCTCGTCGCGCGCGAGGTACGGAAGGGGGCGTTCCGCGCGACCAAGGTGGACGTGGAGATCGACCGCCGGGCTCACGCGCGCCATCGCACCCTCGGCGACGTCCTGGCGATCGTCGAGCAGAGCGGGCTCGGCGCCACGGTCCGGGAGACGGCGGCGCGGATCTTCACGCGGCTGGCCGATGCCGAGGCGCGCGCCCACGGCACGACGCGCGAGGAGGTCCACTTCCACGACGTCGGCGCCGTGGACGCCATCGTCGACGTGACCGGCGCGGTCGTCGCGCTCGGGCTCCTCGGCGTCCGGGCGGTCCACGCTTCCGCGCTCCCGGTCGGAGGCGGCTTCGTCGACGGGCCGCACGGGACGATCCCGGTCCCGGCGCCCGGCACCGCGGAGCTCCTCTGCGGCTTCCCGGTGGTCGACACGGGCGTGCGGGCCGAGCTGGTGACGCCGACGGGCGCGGCGATCCTGACGACGCTCGCCGTATCGGCCGGGCGGATGCCGGGGATGACGGTGGCGGCGGTCGGCTACGGCGCGGGCACGCGTGACCTGCCTGGCGTCCCGAACATGCTGCGCTGCTTCGTCGGCGAGACGACGGACGGCGCCCCCGGCGACGAGACGATCCTCCAGGTCGAGACGACGATCGACGACATGTCGCCGCAGCTCTACGAGCCGCTCGTCGAGCGGCTCTTTGAGGCGGAGGCGCTCGATGTGTTCCTCCAGCCCGTCGTCATGAAGCGGGGCCGGCCCGGTGTGGTCGTGACGGCGCTCTGCGCGCCCGACCGGATCGACGACCTCACGCGCGTGCTCTTCGAGGAGACGAGCACGATCGGAGTCCGGTGGTCGGAGTGGCGGCGGACGCGGCTCCAGCGCGAGGTCGTGACGCTTGCGACCGCGTACGGCGCGATTCCCTTCAAGGTGTCGCGCCTCGGCGGGCGCGTCGTGACCGTCACGCCCGAGTTCGCCGATGTCGCGCGCATCGCGCGTGAGAAGGCCCTGCCGGTGCGCGAGGTCCTCGACCAGGCGCGCGCCGACGGTCGCCGCCTGCTTCACGACTGACTGAGCCCGCCGCGACCTCCCGGCTCACTCGAAAATCGCCTTGTCCACGTTCTTTGCTGTATCCAGACCCTTCATCTCTCCACGTCCACGGATGGATCTGAAGATCGCGCCCTCCAGGTTCGCACCGCTCAGATCGGCGCCGAGCATGTTGGCGCCCGTGAGGTCGGCCTTGGACAGGTTCGCGAAGGAGAGATCGCCGCGGGCCAGGTTTGCCCCGGTCAGGTTCGCCCCCGTTAGGTCGGCGCTCGTCAGGAAGACGCGCATGAGTCCCATGGGCTGGTTTCGCATGTCGGCCGCCATGTCGGCGTTCGAAAGATTCGCTCGGCTCAGGTTGGCGCTGGTGAGATTGGCGATGATCCGCGCTCCAGACAGGTTGGCTTCAACGAGGATGGCTTTCGTGAGGAGGACGCCGAACAAGCTGGCCTGCGTGAGATCGGCGTTGGTCAGGTCTGCGTTTCCGAGGAGGGCGACATCGAGGTTGGCGCGGCGCAGGTTCGCGCCGGTCAAGTTTGCTCCTGTCAGATTGGCGCCGAACAGATTGGCGCCAGCCAGGTTCGCGCCGGCGAGATTCGCCCTCGCGAGGTTGGCGCGCTTGAAGTCGGCTCCTGCGAGGTCGAGCCGTGCGAGGTCCTTGCCGGCGAGGTCGGGCGGGTTTTTTGGACTCGCTACGCGGAGAAGGTCGATGACCACTTCCGTCGTCATATCCGCCGCGGGAGCGTCCTGGACGAACAGGCCCAAGACGAACAGACCAACCGAGAGGCTCGACAGGCGGCTCCTCATTCCCATGTGATATTTTTTGGATCGCCCCGGTATTTGCTGCGAACGAACGCCATGACCTTGAGAATCTCATCCGCGGTCAAGCTGCCGATCTTGCCCCAGGCAGCCATGCCGCCGCCGGTACCGAAGTAGAGCGTTTGAAACATCCCTTTGTCCGTGCCGTTCTTGGGATAACGCCAGTTTCCCGTCGCCAGGCTCGGGCCGATCAGACCCGACAGATCGCCCGCGTGACAGTGGGTACACGCAACGGCGCGGGCGAGCCTGAACCCCTGCTCGATCGCGTAGGGCTCCTTGTTGTAGGGATTCTTCCCCGTTTCCTTGAACTGCCTGACGGCGAGCGCGTCGCCCTCCGCCGGCATCAAGACCCGGGCGATCTCCTCATCGCTCGGATCCGCCGGCCAGACTGTCTCGGACGCGAGTCCGACGCCCGCGAGAATCGCCAGAGCCACCGAGAGCCGACCGAAGGTCCTGCCCATCCGTCAGCCGGATCTCATTATTGGTACCGCTCTCCGACGACGCCTCGCTTGACCTCGTCGGGCTTGCGCACCAGCGGGCCTTCCACGAGCGGCACGCCATAGTCTTCCAGGATCTTCCGAATCTCAGGCTCCCTCCTGGTGAGGATCTCGTCGAGCTGTGCCTGACGCTCGCGGTCTCCCTTCCTCACACCCATCGAGATCTCGTAGCTGAGTGGAACCGACAGGCCCGGAATCTCCGGAACCGGCACCACCTCGAGAGAGACCGACTGCTTCTTGGCGAAGTAGCCAGCGACCGGCCCCCAGACGACGGCGACGTCGATTTTGCCGGCGGCGACGTGATCGACGATCTCGCCAGGATACTCGGTCGTGTAGTCGATGGTCAGCCGATAGGACACGACATTCTGGATGAGGCCTTTCTTGATCATCGCGTCGGCGGGTGGCGTCGCCGCGACGACGCCGATTCGGGCGTTGCGAAGAACGGAGTCGTCCCAGGAACGGACTCGAAATCCTCCGTTCCGTGCGGAGACGAAGACATAGGTCGAGCGGTAGTACGGCCGGGTCCAGCGGACCTGGTCGTATCCGTTGGGGACGCCCATGACGACATCACAGAGATTTGCCCTGAGCGTATTCCTGATGAAGCCACGCCTGTCTGGCCACCACGTATACGTCGGAAAAGCGCCCAGTTCCTTCGCGATCAGCTCGGCGAGCTTGTTCTCGAACCCTTCCAGCTTTTCGTTCGAGTACGGCAAGTTGTTGGGATCGGCACAGACGCGAAATTGATTCGTCCGCCCCTGTGCCGCCGCGCCGCCTGCGGACAGGACCTCTACGGCGACGAGGAGTGCGAAGGCCATGGCGAAGGACACCGTTTCCTCCAGAAGACGGCTGCCGAGGCTCGCGCGCGGCGCGCGGGCGACGAGCCCGCCCGCGCCGCGCGCGAGGGTCGCTTAGGGGAGTGAGAACACGGTCAACACGCCACCCAGGTTGGTGTATTCGGCCAGCTTCTTGTACGCGCCGACCGCGCCGAGCCCCTCGGTATCGCCCTCGAGGCCGGCCGCCAGGCCGATTCCCGCCCAGCCTCCCACGCCGGACAGGACGGCGACGTACTGCTTGCCGTCGGGCCCGATATAGGTCATCGGGTTTCCGATGATGCCGGATGGGGTCTTGAACTTCCAGAGCTCCTTTCCCGTCTTCGCATCGACGGCCTTCAGGTAGCCTTCCAGCGTCCCATAGAACGCGACGTCACTCGCCGTCACGAGCGCTCCGCTCCAGGCGGAGAATTGCTCCTTGTTGCTCCACACGATCTTGCCGTTCGCGGCGTCCCAAGCGATAAAGGCGCCCATGTGTCCGCCGGGGCCCGGGAACATCCTGAGCGTCGCGCCGACGTACGGCTGGCCCGCCGTGTACTTCACTTCGAAGGGCTCGTAGTCCATGCACACGTGGTTCGTGGGAACGTAGAAGAGCTTTGTCTGAGGCGAGTAGGCGGCGGGCTGCTGATCTTTGCTGCCGAGCGCTGCCGGACAGACCCCCTGGCTGTTTGTCCCCGCCTGAGTCCGCATGGCGGCCACCTCGACCGGACGGCCCGTCTGCTTGTCGATGTGCGTCGCCCAGTTCACGTCCGGGTCAAACTTTTCGGCCACGAGCAGGGTGCCGTTGGTTCGGTCGAGCGTGTAGGCGAAGCCGTTGCGATCGAAGTGGACGACGGCCTTGACGGGTTTACCCCCGATGGTGAGATCCGCGAGGATCATCTCGTTCACGCCGTCGTAGTCCCAGGCGTCCCACGGAGTCATCTGGTAGCCCCACTTGGCTTTCCCCGTATCGACGTCCCTCGCGAAGATCGTCATCGACCATTTGTTGTCGCCGGGCCGCTGGGTGGGGTTCCAGGTCGACGGATTCCCGGTGCCGTAGTACATGAGGTTCAGCGACGGATCGAACGCGTACCAGCCCCACGTCGTGCCGCCGCCGGTTTTCCACTGATCGCCCTGCCAGGTGGCGACGCCCTGGTTTTGCCGGCCGAAGTGCGGGTTGGCGGCATTGAAATCGTCGGCGAGGCGGACATCCTCATCCGGTCCCATGCTGTACGCGCGCCACACCTCCTGGCCGGTCTTGATGTCATAGGCCGTCACATGGCCGCGCACGCCGAACTCGCCGCCGCTCACTCCGGCGATGACCTTGTCCTTCATGACGTGAGGCGCGCTGGTCATGGTTGCGCCGACCTTCGGATCCGCATTCTGGACCTTCCACACCTCGCGGCCCGTCGCCGCGTCGAGCGCGACCAGATAGCCATCGAGCTGGCTGAGGAAGATCTTGCCGTCGGCGTAGGACAGGCCCCGATTCACGTTGTCGCAACACGCGACGGCTTGAACACTGGGGTCCTGCTTCGGCAGATACCGCCATTTGATGCGCCCGACGTCAGGACCATTCAATTCGAGGGCGAAGACGTTGTTGGGGAACGACGTGTGCACGTACATCGTCGAGCCGACGACCAGCGGCGCTCCCTCGTGGCCCCGCAACGTCCCGGTCGAGAACGTCCACGCGGGCCGCAGATTCTTGACGTTGTCCTTGGTGATCTGGTTCAACGTGCTGAACCGAGTGGCAGAATAGTCCTTCCCTGGCATCACCCACTGCTTGTCATCGGTTTGCAGGCGAAGGAGTTCGGGGTTCGCGTACGCAACCGCCGAGGTCACAACGAGAACGAGACCAGCGATCGAGACACTGCGCCGCATCTGTCCGCTCCTTACTCCGAGACCGGAGCCCTACCATAAGACGACCGAGCGCGGTGGTGGCAGTGCGCCCTAGACGTGAAGCGCGGGCGCTCCCATGTCATGATGTCACCTCCTCTCGCGAGCCTTCCGGAAACTAGCGCGCGCATCCTAGGAAAAGCCTTCGGCGTTGTCAAGGCACACTGGGCCAAAAGCTCCGTATTCCTGGGTGTTGGGGCCGAACCTGGGATATGTCGCGACTCGAAGGGAGCACACGTTTGGCTGGCCTGCCTTTTGCTCGCTCGCCAGGGCATGGGCGTATGGGAACTCGCGGTGTTCAGCTATCTCATGGTGGCCGCCGGGCGCCCTCAGCAGACCCTGTATTACCCGACCCTCGAGGCCTGCGAGGCGGCGCGGCAGGCCGTCTTGGAGATCGGCCAGGAGGAGCGACCCAACCCAGTCGTCGGCCTGTGCAAGCGGACCGAACGGCGATCGTTGGGTGAGCGAGCGCCCACGCTGAAGCAGTAACTGGCGCGACGCCTCGCGCGCCTTTGCCAGCCTCCCCAGCGGGCCGATTGGCCTGCCACGCCATTCTCTGCTCGAGACGCGGAGCTTCAAGCCTGACGGGTGAGCCCGAAGGTCGTTGACAGCCTGGGGCCGAAGTCTTAGTCTCTGCACCGCGAGCCAACACGGTCTGCGCGCAAACCGCTCGGATCCCGGAGGAACAGTCGTGAAACTGCCAGTCAAGATGACGATCAACGGCCAGAAGGTCAGTCACGAGGTGGAGCCCCGCCTGCTGCTGGTCCACTACATCCGGGAGGTCGTCGGGCTCACCGGGACACACGTCGGTTGCGACACGAGCCAGTGCGGCGCGTGCACGATCCTCCTCGGCGGCCAGGCGGTGAAGGCGTGCACGATGTTCGCGGTCCAGGCCGACGGTGCGACCATCCTGACAATCGAGGGTCTCGCGAAGAACGGCGAGCTGCACCCGATCCAACAGGGCTTCTGGGAGAAGCACGGGCTCCAGTGCGGCTTCTGCACGCCGGGCATGATCATGACCGCCTACCAGATGCTCGAACGCTACCCGAAGCCGACGGAAGACCAGATCCGGCACCAGCTCGAGGGCAACCTCTGTCGCTGCACGGGCTACCACAATATCGTCAAGGCGATCGAGTGGGCCGCCGAACACATGGCCGGAAAGAAGTGAGGGGACGCCATGGCTACCGTCGCCGGAGAACGGCTGTTCGGGAAGGCGATCAAGCGCCGTGAGGACCCGCGCTTCATCACGGGCCGCGGCCAGTACGTGGACGACGTCAAGCTCCCCGGCATGACGTACGCCGCGTTCGTGCGGAGCCAGCACGCGCACGCGAAGATCCGGAGGATCGACGCGAGCGCCGCGCTGAAGCACCCGGGCGTCGTGGCGGTCTTCACCGGTAAGGATATGACCGGTGTGAACTCGCTGCCGTGCGGATGGGACCTCCGCAAGGAGAAGAACATCCCGGGCGTCGTCCAGGACCTGGCGATGGTGCCCCACATGCCGCTCATGTCGGACGCGGCGCGGCACGTGGGCGACCCCGTGGCGGTGGTGATCGCGGACAGTCAGGCGGCGGCCGTGGACGCGGCGGACAAGGTCAAAGTGGATTGGGAGCCGCTGCCCTCGGTCACCGCGACCGACAAGGCCGCGCGAGCCGGCGCCCCGCAGATCCACACGAGCGCGCCCGGTAACGTCGCCTTCAAGTGGGAGATCGGCGATCGGAGCGCGACCGACGCGGCCTTCAAGGGGGCCGCGGTGACCGTGAAGAAACGAATCCTGAACCAGCGGCTCGTCGCCAACGCGATGGAGCCGCGGGCCTGCATCGCCCGCTTCGACACGGCGACCGGCGAGCTGACCCTCTGGGTGACCTCGCAGAACCCGCACGTGCACCGGCTGCTCATGTGCGCCTTCGTGCTCGGCATTCCCGAGCACAAGGTGCGGGTGATCGCCCCCGACGTGGGTGGCGGCTTTGGCTCGAAGATCTTCCTCTACAACGAGGAAGTGGTTTGCTCGTGGGCGTCCCGCCAGCTCAAGCGGCCGGTCCGCTGGACGGCGACCCGACGCGAGGCCTACCTGACCGACGCCCACGGCCGCGACCACGTCACCGACGCCGAGCTCGCGCTCGGCAAGGACGGCAAGATCCTGGGGCTTCGCGTGAAGACGACGGCGAACCTCGGCGCCTACCTGTCGACGTTCGCGCCGGCGGTACCGACGTTCCTCTACGGCACGCTCCTCAACGGCGTCTACACGATCGGGGCCATCCACTGCGAGGTGACCGGCGTCTTCACCAATACCACGGCGGTCGACGCGTACCGTGGCGCCGGCCGTCCCGAGGCCTGCTACGTCCTGGAGCGTATCGTCGAGGCCGGAGCCCGTGCCCTCGGGATGGACGTGGCCGAGCTCCGGAAGAAGAACTTCATCCCGAGGTTCTCGGGCGCCTACCAGACCCTCGTGGCGGTGTCGTACGACAGCGGGGACTACGCGGCGGCTTTCGACAAGCTCCTCCAGATGCTCGACTACAAGAAGTTCCGCGCCGAACAGGCTGCGTCGCGGAAGCAGGGGCGGCTCCTCGGCGTCGGCTTCTCAACCTACATCGAGGCGTGTTCGATCGCGCCCTCGAAGCTCGTGGGCGCGCTCGGCGCCGGCGCCGGCCTCTACGAATCGGCCAAGGTCCGCGTGCACCCGACCGGCGGGGTCACGGTCTACACCGGTTCACACTCACACGGCCAGGGGCACGAGACGACGTTCGCCCAGCTCGTCGCCGACGAGCTCCAGATTCCCATCGAGCAGGTCGACATCGTCCACGGCGACACCGGCGCGATCCCCTTCGGCATGGGGACGTACGGGAGCCGCTCCGCTTCGGTCGGTGGCACCGCCATTCTCATGTCGCTGAACAAGATCAAGGAGAAGGGCAGGCGGATCGCCGCGCACCTGCTCGAAGCGTCGCCAAACGATATCGAGTACGTGAAGGGCCAGTTCCAGGTGAAGGGAGTGCCGAGCAAGGCCGTGCCGTTCGGCGCCGTCTCGCTCACCGCGTACGTTCCCCACAAGTACCCGGACAACCTCGAGCCCGGCCTCGAGGAAACGAGCTTCTACGACCCGTCGAATTTCTGCTTCCCCTTCGGCGCTCACGCCTGCGTCGTCGAGGTCGACCGCGACACCGGGACGGTGAAAATTCTCAGATATGTCGCGGTCGACGACGTCGGCAAGGTCATCAACCCCATGATCGTCGACGGGATGGTGCACGGCGGCATCGCCCAGGGAGTGGGGCAGGCCCTCTGGGAGGGGGCCGTGTACGACGAGGGCTCCGGTCAGCTCGTGACGGGCAGCATGATGGACTACGCGCTGCCCAAGGCTGACATGCTGCCGCTGTACGAGACCGACCGCACGGTCACACCGACGCCGGTGAATCCCTTGGGCATCAAGGGGGCCGGGGAGACGGGTACCATCGCGGCGACGCCGACCGTCGTCAACGCCGTGGTCGACGCGCTGGCGCCGCTCGGCATCGACCACATCGAGGCGATGCCGCTGACGTCCGAGCGGGTGTGGAAAGCGATCCAGGCCGCCAAGGCCAAGCGATAGGAGGCACGCATGTATCCCGCAGCGTTCGACTACCACGCCCCGAAGAACGTCAAGGAAGCGCTGGGGCTCCTCGGCAAGCTGAAGGACGACGCCAAAATCCTGGCCGGCGGCCACAGCCTGATCCCGATGATGAAGCTGCGGCTCGCCCAGCCGAAGCACCTGATCGACCTCGGCAAAGTCCCGGGGCTCTCGGGCATCAAGGCGGACGGCAAGGCGCTCGTGATCGGCGCGATGACGACCCACTGGGAGGTCGAGTCGTCGTCCGCGGTGAAGTCGAAGCTCCCGGTGCTCGCGGAGGTCGCGAGCGTCATCGGCGACCCGGCGGTGCGGAACAAGGGGACGATCGGCGGCTCACTGGCTCACGCCGACCCGGCCGCCGACTGGCCGGCGGCGATGATCGCGCTCGGCGCCGAGATGGTCTGCGAGGGGCCGAAGGGCAAGCGCAAGGTCGGCGTGGACCAATGGTTCCTCGGGCTCATGGCGACGGCGCTCAAGGAGCGGGAGATCCTCGTCCAGGTCCGCGTGCCGCTGCTCCCCGCCGGCTCGGGCGCCGCGTACATGAAGTTCCCGCATCCCGCGTCGCGCTTCGCCGTGGTCGGCGCCTGCGCCGCGCTGACGCTCGACAAGCAGGGTGTGTGCTCCAAGGCCGGCGTCGGCGTCACCGGCGCCGGCACCAGGGCCGTGCGCGCCAAGGGGGTCGAGGCCGCGCTGGTCGGCAAGCGCCTCGACGCGGCGACGATCGAGGCCGCCGCGCAGAAGGCGGCGGATGGCGTGGACGTCCAGGCGGATCTGCAGGGTTCGGTCGAGTACAAGTCGCACCTCTGCCGCGTGTTCGCGAAGCGCGCGATCACCGAAGCGGTGAGGCGCGCCGGCGCGTAATCCGGCGGGGCCGGGGAGCGCCCGGCCGGAGGGTGGCTCGACCACGCGGCACGCGCGCGCATGCCCCGTGGCGGCTGGGCTCCACCCGGGCGCGTTACGTCCGCATGCGACGTGGCGGGAACGGGTCTCGTCCACCTCCCGGCCGAACGCTCCCCGGGCGCGCCGACGCCGCCGGCGCGCTTCACGGCTTCGCGCATGATCGCGGGTATCGTTCTCGCCGCCGGATTTGCCCGCCGTATGGGACGCCAGAAGCTGCTCCTCCAGCTCGAGGGCAAGCCGGTCGTGCGTTGGGTGGTCGAAGGCCTCCTGCCTCGCGTCGAGGACGTCGTCGTCGTCACGGGCCACGACGACTCCGCGGTTCGGGACGCGCTGGCCGGGCTCGCGGCGCGCTTCGCCGTGAACCCACGGCCCCAGGAGGGACAGGGGAGCTCGATCGCCGTCGGCGTCGCGGCGCTCAAGCCGTGGACGCGCGCGGCGCTGATCGCGCTCGGCGACCAGCCGAAGACGCCTGACCCCGTCGTGCCGGCGCTGCTCGCCGCGTTCGCCCGTGGGGGGAAGCCGATCGTCGTGCCCGTCTTCAAGGGGACACAGGGGACGCCCGTCGTCTTCGCGCGGGAAGTTTTCCCCGAGCTCCACCGGCTCACCGGCGACGCCGGCGCCCGCTCCGTGGTGAACGCGCGCCCCGAGCGCGTCGAGCGCGTCGTCTTCGACCTCCCCATGCCGCCCGACGTCGACACGCCCGAGGACTACGCGAGGCTTCATGTACAATGATTGGACATGCGTGACGAGATCCGAAAGCTCCAGGAGCTGATGGAGACGGCCGACTACGTGACGGACGCGCCGATCGCGACGTCGGTGCACCTCGCGATGCGCCTCCGGAAGCCGCTCCTGATCGAGGGGCCCGCGGGCGTCGGCAAGACCGAGGTCGCGAAGGTCATGGCGCGGATGCTCGGGACCAACCTCATCCGGCTCCAGTGCTACGAGGGGCTGGATGCCTCGACGGCGCTCTACGAGTGGAACTATCAGAAGCAGCTCCTGCACATCAAGCTCGAGGAGGCCGGGCACAACGACCGCCCGATGGACGAGAAGGAGCACGAGATCTTCTCCGAGCCGTTCCTGCTGCGGCGCCCGCTGCTCCAGGCGATCACGCAGGAGTCGCAGTCGCCCGTGCTGCTGGTCGACGAATGCGATCGTTGTGACGAAGAATTCGAAGCCTTCATGCTCGAGGTCTTCTCGGACTGGCAGGTGACGATCCCCGAGATCGGCACGATCAAGGCGACGCACCCGCCGCACGTGATCCTCACCTCGAACCGGACGCGTGAGCTGTCGGACGCGCTCCGGCGGCGGTGCCTCTACCTCTGGATCGACTACCCGTCGCTCGAGAAAGAGACGCGCATCATCGCGCGCAAGGTGCCCGGGATCGACGCTCGGCTGTCGCGCGAGATCTCGAAGTTCATGGAGACGCTCCGCCAGGTGCGCCTCGCGAAAGTGCCGGGAGTCGCGGAGACGCTCGACTGGGCCCAGGCACTCGCCGCGCTCCACGCCGACCACCTCGACGAGCCCATCCTCGCCGAGACGCTCGGCTGCCTGCTTAAAGATAACGACGACATGAAGCGGTTCCGCGCGGAGGTGGCCAAGGCGGGGCTCGGCTCCTTCCTCACCGCCCGGACCTAGCGTGCCCGCACGCGAGCTGTCGACGGCCGTCGCGCGGTTCGCGACGCTCCTCCGCCAGCACGGGCTCCCCGTCACCCTGATCCACGCGACGGACGCCGTGCGGGCGCTCGATCACGTCGATATCGGCGACCGCGGCGAGCTCTACCTCGCGTTCAAGGCGATCTTCGTGGGCCGTCCCGAGGAGGTCCCGGCCTTCGACCGATGCTTCGACGCCTTCTGGCGAGCCGAGCCCGTCGCGGAGGGGATCCCGGGACTGATCCCGGTCCCGCCCGCCGACGCCCGCGAGAGTGACGCGGTCCTCACGTCGTCGGGCCAGAAGCGCGAGGGCCTCGCGCTGGAGACCTGGGGGGAGGGGCACGAGGCGGACGACCCGGGCGAGCCGCTCAGCGTGCCCGCCGCGTCCGACAGCGAGGCGCTCGTCGGCCAGGACTTCTCGACCTTCGGCGCCGACCAGCTCGACGAGATCCTCCGGCTCACGATCAAGATCGCGCGGAGGCTCGCGCATCGTCTGACGCGCCGTCGCCGTCCCGTACGGCGGCGCGGGCGCGTGGACCTCAGGCGGACGCTCCGGGCGAACCTGACGCGCGGAGACCTGATCGAGCTGCGCTACCGCCAGCGGAAGCGCAAGAAGGTCCGGCTCGTCCTGCTCTGCGACGTCTCGGGGTCGATGGACCTCTACAGCCGGTTCCTGCTCCAGTTTCTCTTCGCGCTCCAGAACGTCTTCGGCCGGGTCGAGACCTTCACGTTCTCGACGCGCCTCACGCGCATCAGCGACCACCTGCGCGGGCGCTCCTACCGGCAGGTCCTCCGTCGGCTCACCGAGGTCCGCGACTGGTCGGGCGGGACGAAGATCGGCGAGTCGCTCGCCCAGCTCAACCGGGACTGGCCACAGCTCGTCGACCGGCGGACGATCGTGATCGTTCTGTCCGACGGCTGGGACACCGGCGAGCCCGAGCTCTTGGCCAACGAGCTCCTCCGCATCAAGCGCCGCGCCGGCCGCGTCATCTGGCTCAACCCGCTCCTCGGGAACCCGTCCTACGAGCCGCTGACGCGCGGAATGACGGCGGCACTGCCGCTGGTCGACGTCTTCGCTCCCGGCCATAGTCTCGCCGCGCTGAGGGACCTGGCGCGCACGCTGAGTTTGTAGCGCGGTTTGGAGCGCGGCTCCGCTCGGCGTATCATTGGGTTCCCATGACGGAGCTCTTCGATCACCTCGACGAGCTGCGCGGTTCCGCCCGCAAGGTGGCCGTCGCCACGCTCGTGAACACCCGCGGCACGACGCCGCGCAAGGAAGGCGCCAAGATGGTCGTCGGTGAAGGCGGGGCGATCCTGGGCTCCGTGACGATCGGCGGCTGCGTGGACGCCCAGGTCCTCGAGGAGTCCGAGGACGTCCTCGCGACGATGCGGCCCCGGCTCCTCGAGCTCAATCTGGGCGACGAGGACGCGTGGGAGATCGGTCTCACGTGCGGCGGCACGATCGAGGTGTTCGTCGAGCCGCTCGCGCTCGACCGCGCGGACGACGCGGCCGCGCGGCTCTACACGCGCGCGCGGCGGCACGCCACGGCCGGTCACACCGCCGCCGTCGTGACGCGGCTGGACGGCGAGGTGGGCCGAAAGCTCCTCGTGCTGGACGACGGCGCGGTCGAGGGCACGCTGGGGGACGCCTTCCTCGACGAGCGGTTCGCGCGGGAGGCGCGTGAGGCGATGACGACGGGCGCCTCCCGGACACTGTTTCTGGAGGGGACGCGGGCGTTCGTGGAGGTCGTGGCGCCGCCCGCGCTGCTCCTCGTCGTCGGGGCGAGCCACGTGGCGATGCCGCTCGTCGCGCTCGCCAGGGTCTTGGGCTACCGGACGGTCGTCCTCGACGGCCGCCCGCGGTTCGCGACGCGCGAGCGGTTCCCCGACGTGGACGAGCTGCGAGTCGGCATCCCGTCGGAGCTCGTCGCGGAGTATCCGCTGATCCCGTCGACCGCCCTCGTACTCGTCGCCCACGACTATAAGTACGACCTCCCCGTGCTGCGCCGGGCGCTCGCGGCCGACGTGGGCTATATCGGGATGCTCGGGTCGTCCCGTCGGGGCGCCGCGATCCTCACGTTCCTCACCGAGGACGGCGTGAGCGACGCCCAGCTCAAGCGCGTCCGCGTCCCGATCGGCCTCGACCTCGGCGCGCGCTCGGCGCCCGAGATCGCCCTCGCGATCATGGCCGAGATCCAGGCCGCGCGCGGTGGTGGCAGCGGCCAGCCGCTCTCGGCCAGGCCCCACGCGCCTGCGTCAGGCCACCCACCGATCGCGCCGGCCTTACGGCCCCCGCTACGATGAAGGCGATCGCGCAGCGACGGGAGACGGCGGCGCTCGAGAGCCTCGTCGACCGCGTGCTCTGCCACGACGTGCGCGACGCGGCGGGCAAGGTCGCCGTTGAGAAGGGCGCGCGCCTCACGGCGACGTCCGCCGCAACGCTGCTCGCGACGCCCTGGGACGAGATCCACGTCCTCGCGATAGAGGCCGGTGACCTCCACGAGGAGGACGCCGGGCGACGGCTGGCGGCGGCGGTCGTCGGCGATGGCGTGGAGGTGAAAGGCTACGGCGGCGGGCAGTGGACGCTCGCCGCGACGCGCCGCGGGCTCCTCGAGATCCGTCGGGGTCCGCTGGGAGACGCGAACGCGCTCGAGGGGGTGTCGGTCTTCACCCTTTTCGCCGGGCAGCCAGTGGAGTCGGGCGAGACCGTCGCTAAATGCAAGGTCACGCCGCTGGTCATCCCCGAGAGCACGATTCGCGCCGTCGAGACGACGGCGCGCGCCGCGGGCGGGCTCGTCGCCGTGCGCGGCTTCCGTCCGTCGACGCTCGGCGCCGTCGCCCAGGAGCGCCTCGACGCCAGGCAGCGGGCGCGCTTCGAGGGGGCGCTCCAGCAGAAGGCCGAATGGTTCGGCAGCCGCCTCTTGCCCGTACGGTTCGCGGGTGGCGCGCCGCGCGTGATCGCCGACGAGCTCACGGCGCTCAGACGGGCGGGCGCCGAGGTCCTGATCGTCGCGGGGGCGAGTGCGCTCGATCCGCTCGACCCCGTGTTCGGCGGGCTCACGCTGCTGGGCGCTCGCATGGAGCGTCACGGCGCGCCCGCCCACCCCGGCAGCCTCCTCTGGCTCGCCCTCTGGGAGGGCCAGCTCGTCCTCGGGATGCCGACGTGCGGGATGTTCTCCCAGGCGACGACGTTCGATCTCGTGCTGCCCCGGATCCTGGCCGGCGAGCACGTGGACAACCGGACGATCGCCGAGCTCGGACACGGCGGCCTGCTCTCGCGCGACATGAGCTATCGCTTTCCGCCCTATCGGGCGAACGCCGCGCGGGGGGAGCTGGAATGACGGACGAGGTGATGGCTCGAGCCGTGGGCGGCCCCCATGCCGGCTTTGCCGGCGCCGCAGGTACCGGCAGTGGCTCGGCCGGGAACCGCCGAGGCCCGCTCCTCTATAGCGACGTCATCCGTGAGCGGTGGCGGCGTCCCCGCTTCCGCGGCGAGCTCCCGGGTGCCTCCGCGGTCGCCGAGGACGTCAACCCTCTCTGCGGCGACCGCGTGCGGCTGATGGTGGCGCTCGAGGGCGACCGCGTCGCCACGGCGCGATTCGTGGGCGATTCGTGCGCGATCTGCACGGCGTCGGCCGACGTCCTGGCCGAGCTCGTCGTCGGCCGCTCACGCGCCGAGGCCCTGCGGGTGGACACCGCGGACGTGCTGGCGGTGCTCCAGGCGGACATCCGCCCGACGCGGATGCGCTGTGTGACGCTTCCGCTGTCGGTGTTCGCGATGGCGTTGAACGGGAAGTCATGAGACTCGACGAGCGGACGCGCCCGGATTTCCCGATCCTCGAGCGGGTCGTCAACGGCCACCCCCTCGTCTACCTCGACTCGGCCGCGTCGAGCCAGAGGCCGCGGACGGTCATCGAGGCGATGAGTCAGTACTACGCCCGGAGCCACGCCAACGTCCACCGCTCCATCCACACGCTCGGCGAAGAGGCCACCGAGCTCTACGAGGCCGCCCGCGACCGTGTCCAGCGGTTCATCGGCGCCGGGAGCCGCGAGGAAGTCGTCTTCACACGCGGGACGACCGACGGGTTGAGCCTCCTGGCCGAGACGCTCGGCCGCACCCTGCGGGCGGGCGATGAGGTGCTGATCACGGAGCTCGAACACCACTCGAACATCATTCCGTGGCAGCTGGCGACGCGGGACCGCGGTGCCGTTCTGAAGGCGGTTCCCCTCGGGGAGGACGGCACGCTCGACCTCGAGGCGTTCGAGCGCCTGCTGACCCGGCGCACGCGTGTCGTGGCGTTCGCGCACGTCTCGAACGTGCTGGGCACGATCAACCCGGTCGCCGAAATGTGCGCGCGCGCCCGACGGGCCGGGGCGCTCAGCGTGGTCGATGGAGCTCAGGCCGCGCCTCATCTTCCGCTCGAGATGTCAGCGCTAGACTGTGACTTTTATGTGTTCTCCGCCCACAAGATGCTCGGCCCCACGGGTATCGGTGTCCTCTACGGCCGCCGCGACATTCTAGAGTCGCTGGAGCCTGGACGCGGGGGGAGCGAGATGATCAAGGAGGTCTGGATCGACCGGGCTCAGTGGAACGACCTGCCGTGGCGATTCGAGCCCGGAACCCCCTCGATCGCCGAAGCGGTCGGGCTCACCGCCGCGATCGAGTACCTCGAGAAGCTCGGGATGGAGCGCGTCGCGGAGCACGGGCGGGCGCTCACCCGACAGGCGCTCGAGGGACTGGCGGCCATTCCAGGGGTGAAGGTGTACGGACCGCCGGCGACCACGGACCGGGGAGCGGTGGTCGCCTTCACGGTAGCGGAGCTCCATCCCCACGACGTGGCCGCGCTGCTCGACGCGGAGGGGATCGCGGTGCGGGCCGGCCATCACTGCGCGATGCCGCTCATGCGGCGGCTCGGCGTCGTCGGGACCTCCCGCGCGAGCTTCTCGGTCTTCAACTCCCCCGACGAGGTCGGGCACCTCCTGGCCGCCGTCGCCGAACTGCGGGCGGCGCTGTAGGCGGAGGTCGATGGGGGTGAGTCACCCGGAGCCGCGCGATGCCTTCGTGTCCCCCCGGTTCGGCCAGGTGGCGACGTTCATGCTCCTGCCCGCCGCGGCGACCGCCGCAGGGCTCGACGTCGCGCTCGTCGGGATCCCGTACGACGGCGGGGTTTCGTACCGCACGGGCGCGCGGTTCGGCCCGCGGGCCGTGCGCGAGCAGTCGTCGCTCATCCGGCCGTGGCACCCCGTGCTGAAGGTCCATCCGTTCGAGCGACTGCGGGTGGCCGACTGCGGCGATGTGGACGTGGTGCCGATCTCGATCGAGCGCACCTACGCGGCGATCGAGCGGCACGTGGGCGAGATCCTCGCCCACGGCGCGGTGCCCGTCTCGGTCGGCGGCGATCACTCGGTGACGCTGCCGATCCTGCGAGCGCTCGCGCGCCGCCACGGGCCGGTCGGGCTCGTCCACTTCGACGCCCACCCGGACACGTGGGACGAGTACTTCGGCTCCAAGTTCTTCCACGGGACGCCGTTCCGTCGGGCCATCGAGGAGAGGCTCGTGGACCCGCGCCGCATGGTCCAGGTGGGCATCCGCGGCCCCCTCTACGGCGCCGACGACTTCGCCTTCCACGAGCAGCACGGGATCGAGGTGGTCCGTATCGAGACGGTGAAGGAGCAGGGGGTCGCCTGGGTGGGCGAGCGGTTCGGCCGCCTTCGGGGCGGACCGGTCTACTGCTCGTTCGACATCGACGCGGTGGACCCCGCCTACGCGCCCGCCACCGGCACGCCCGAGGTCGGCGGGCTCACCTCCTACGAGGCGCAGGCGCTCGTGCGCGCGCTCGCCGGGCTCCCGCTCGTCGGCGCCGATATCGTGGAGGTCTCGCCGCCCTACGACGGCCCCGGCCAGATCACCGCACTGCTCGCGGCGAATTTGATGTTCGAGGTCGTGAGCCTCCTGGCGCTGCTCAAATGAGGGCCGGGCTCGCGCTCGTGGCGCTCGCAGCGCTGCTGGGGCCCGGCCTGGCCGTCGCGGCGCCGGCGCCCGTGGCGAAGATCGACATCGAGGGCGTGATCAGCCCCGTCACGCTGCGCCTGGTCGGACTCGCGCTCGACCGCGCGCAGAGCGAGCGCGCCCAGGCGCTCGTCATCCAGCTCGACACCCCGGGCGGGCTCGAGCGGTCCATGCGAGCGATCGTCCAGCGGATGTTGGGCGCCGAGGTGCCCGTCATCATCTTCGTCGCGCCCACCGGCGCGCGGGCCGCCTCCGCCGGCGTCTTCATCACGCTGGCCGCGCACGTCGCGGCGATGGCGCCCGCGACCAACATCGGCGCGGCGTCCCCGGTCATGCTCGGCGGGGGGAACGTCGACAAGACGATGATGAAAAAGATCGAGAACGACGCCGCCGCGTTCATCCGGACCGTCGCGCTCGAGCGTGGGCGGAACGCCGACTGGGCTGAGAAGGCGGTGCGCCAGGCCGTCTCGATCACCGAGCGCGAGGCGGTGCGCCTCAGGGTCGTCGATCTCGTCGCCGACTCGATGCCGGACCTCCTGCAGAAGATCGACGGGCGCACCGTCAAGACCCCGCGGGGGATGGTGACCCTCCACACCCGGGGCGCCCCGGTGAAGGCGATCGAGATCGGCTTCCGCGATCGCGTCCTCAACGTCATCACCGACCCGAACGTCGCCTACGTCCTGATGATGCTCGGGATGCTCGGCCTCTTCTTCGAGCTCTCCAACCCGGGCGCGGTCCTGCCCGGGGTCATCGGCGGGATCTCGCTGATCCTCGCGTTCTTCGCCTTCCAGAGCCTGCCGATCAACTACGCGGGGCTCCTCCTGATCCTGTTCGGGATCGTGCTGCTGGTCGCGGAGATCAAGATCGTGAGCCACGGGATCCTCGCGATCGGCGGCATCGTCTCGATGGCGCTCGGCTCGCTGATGCTGTTCGACGCTCCGGAGATCGGGCTGCGGGTGTCGTGGTGGGCGATCGTGCCCATGGTCGGCGCGACGGCCGGGCTGTTTCTCTTCGTCATCGCCGCGGGGGTGCGGGCGCTCGCGCGCCGCCAGCTCCTCGGGCCGAGCGGCCTCGTCGGGCAGCTGGCGACGGTCAAAGAGCGGTTGGCGCCGGAGGGGCAGGTGCTCGTGTCCGGGGAGATCTGGCGCGCGGTCGCCGAGGGGGAGCCGGTCGACGCCGGCGCGCGCGTGCGCGTGGTCGCGGTGGACGGGCTCACGCTGAGAGTCGCCAAGGCCGACACCAAGGGAGGAGCCCCATGATCTCGGTCGATTCGCTGCTGATCCTCGTGGTGGTCTTTGCGGTCATCTTTTTCATCGGCTCGTTTGCGAAGATCCTCCGCGAGTACGAGCGGGCCGTCATCTTCCGGCTCGGCCGCAGCACGCGGGCGATCCTCAACCCCGGCGGCCAGGGCAACGGCCCTGGGCTCGTCCTGCTCGTGCCGCTCATCGACAAGATGGTCAGGGTGAGCCTCCAGACGGTGGCCCTCGACGTCGCGCCCCAGGACGTGATCACGCGCGATAACGTCTCGCTCAAGGTCAGCGCGGTCATCTACTTCCGCGTCGTGGACCCGGAGCGGGCGGTGATCGCCGTACAGGACTATCTCTACGCGACCTCGCAGATCGCGCAGACGACGCTCCGGAGCGTGCTCGGCCAGGTCGAGCTCGACGACCTCCTCTCGGCGCGCGACAAGATCAACCAGCAGCTCCAGCGGATCATCGACGAGCACACCGAGCCCTGGGGCATCAAGGTCGCGACCGTGGAGGTCAAGCAGATCGACCTGCCGCAAGACATGCAGCGCGCGATGGCGAAGCAGGCGGAGGCCGAGCGCGAGCGGCGGGCCAAGGTCATCAACGCGGACGGCGAGTTCCAGGCGGCGGCGAAGCTCTCGGAAGCGGCGGAGGTCCTGACGCGGCATCCGATCGCCGTCCAGCTCCGCTATCTGCAGACCATGCGGGAGATCGCGTCCGAGCGGTCCACGACGACCTTCTTCCCGCTTCCGCTGGACCTCTTCGGCCCGCTGCTCCAGGCCTTCAACAAGGGTGGAGACGGGCCGAAGGCGTGAGGTAGAATACGCTCGTTTAGTGACCTCGGGGGGTTAGCTCAGTTGGGAGAGCGCGGCGTTCGCAACGCCGAGGTCGAGGGTTCGAATCCCTTACCCTCCACCATTAAATCCCTTTTTATATGTTATTTAAAACTATAGGTTCTAATCGGCTCCGCACGCTGTGTATGGGGATGCCTGGGTTCCGGAGCGAGTCAACATCGCGATATTTTGAGTCGGCTTCGGCGATGCGTCCACTGAGACCGACGACGCTCTCTGGCTCTGGCTACCGCTCCACGACCCCTGCGCGAGTTGGATCTTCGGTTTCGCGCGCACGTGAGAGGGCGAACGCGCTCGCCACCAAGAGAAGGCACGCAGCCAGTAGCGGTT
>Ga0209235_1000183_pt1 | contig 29515 bp, 30 predicted proteins | sample GraSoi013_1_20cm_4_FD_185817 | JGI IMG/M metagenome (GOLD analysis project Ga0209235, IMG submission 185817) | Grasslands soil microbial communities from the Angelo Coastal Reserve, California, USA - Sample 09_25_2013_1_20cm (SPAdes) (version 2) | ecosystem: Environmental > Terrestrial > Soil >... | reverse complement strand
GGGAAATCGTGTCTGCTAAGAGCGCTCACCAACGCCTGTCCCGAAGTGGCCGAATATCCCTACACCACACGGATTCCAATCCCGGGCATGCTGGTCTACGAAAACGTTCGACTGCAGTTGGTCGATCTACCACCAATCTCGCGGGAATATACCGAGCCGTGGGTTCCACAGATTATCCGGAACGCCGATGCTGTACTGTGGATTGTCGACTTGTCCGATGACGACGTACTTGAAAGACTCGAGGAAACGAGTGCGGTTTTGACGGCGACGCATGTGGATATTCAAACGATGAAAGTGCTCGTGGCGGCTAACAAAAAGGATTCGCGCGGAGCTGACGACCGGCTTGCCGTTGTGAAGGAAACGCCTTACGGCCGGTTTCCATTGATAACCATTTCAGCGGCTGCGGCGTCCACTGAGGAGATAGCAGAGTTCAAGAGAGTTGTGTACGATTTCCTGAATGTCGTCCGAGTGTATACGAAAGCGCCAGGGAAAAAGCCGGATTTCACGGATCCCTACGTCGTTGCCAGAGGAAGTACGGTCTTGGATGTTGCCGAAAAGGTCCATCGTGACTTCGTTGCGAATCTGAAATACGCGCGAATTTGGGGCGAAGGGAAAACAGACGGAATTATGGTGCCGCGCGATTTCGTGATCGACGATGGCGACGTCCTGGAGTTGCATGTATGAAGAACTTGATCAAAGTCGCGTTCTTGAGTTCGGTCATCACGGCCGCGATGGTCTATGTAATCCTGGAATGGAAACCTATTCGGTCAGACTTCTCGCAGCCCCCGGAAGTCAGCTGGGCTTCAACGTCTGCAGGGATATCGACGGCTGTTCCTCCCCCGGGGTTGAGTGAAGAAGAACGAAATAATATTGAAATCTACCAGCGTTACAGCCCGGGTGTTGTAAACATCACAACCACTACGATCGGCTATGACTTCTTTCTGCGCCCGGTTCCGATGGAATCCGGCACAGGATCCGGTGCAGTTATCGATGATCAAGGTCACATTGTGACGAATTTCCACGTCGTCCGCGGGGCCGAGACGCTGGAAGTGACGCTGCCGGATAAGAGCAAACACGAAGCTCGCGTCGTAGGCGCCGATCCCAACAACGATATTGCCGTCATTCAAATCAACGTGCCGCGTGGACGCCTCACGTCGGTGCCACTGGGAACATCAAAGGGCCTCCAGGTCGGACAAAAAGTTTTGGCGATTGGTAATCCTTATGGTCTGGAACGGACACTGACCACGGGAGTAATCAGTTCTCTCGGGCGGTCCATTCAGGCAGAGAACGGCAGAATTATTGAAGACATCATTCAGACCGATGCTGCCATCAATCCCGGTAATTCAGGCGGACCGCTATTAAACAGCCAGGGGCAGATGATTGGGATCAATACAGCCATCTACTCGCCGTCCAACTCCGGAAGTGTCGGCATCGGATTCGCGATCCCGGCGGACACTGTACGGCGGATCACGGGAGACCTGCTGACGACCGGATACGTGCGCCACGCGTGGCTCGGGATTGGAAGTACGGTAAACCTCGCCGACTTTCCGGGCCTCGCCAATGCCCTCCGGCTAAACACGGAACGGGGTCTCATGATCGTCGACACCTACCAGAACAGTCCTGCATCGCGAGCGGGCCTTCGTGGCGCTACCGACGAAGTCCGGATCGGCCGGAGACGGTGGCCCGTGGGCGGAGATGTCCTTCTGGAATTTCAGGGCAAGGCGATCAACTCGGTTCAAGAACTGGCGAGCGAGGTCGACCGCTATAAAGCCGGTGACAGGGTGACCGTTACTGTTCTCCGCGGCAACCGGAAGATCGATGTTCCGGTAACTCTGGAAGAAGCTCCCAGACAATAATGGCCTCCACGTTCGAGTTCCTGCGGTCGCGTGAATGGATCATTACGCGGCGTGTGATGCTTATCGGCATTATCGTCGTTCTCGGAATTCGACAGTACGGCGGCCAATTTGCCGCGCTGCTGAAAAGACCTAATCCTCTCCGCGATATTGTCATCACTCGGGCGGAGTTTCGGCCGGAACTACCCGGAGCAAGACCCGCCTGGATCATAGGATTGCGCAACAACAGCGATAAGTTCACCTACGATCAAATCCAGGTAGAAGCCGCCTACCTTGACGAAGAGGGAACCGCTCTCGAGATGGACAAGCTGACGATCCGGCAGAAGCTCCCACCCGGCGATGAAAAACTTATTGGAAGCGTCGATTTTAAGACCCGCGGAGCCGCCAAACGTGGCAAGCTGAAAATCGTGGGAGCGACAACGGTCGAGTAACATGATCATCGAAACATTCCCGGTCGGACTTCTTCAGTGCAACTGCACGATCCTGGGCGACGAACAGACGCGAGAGGCGATTGTCATCGATCCGGGCGATGATCCGCAGGAAATTCTCACCCGGCTCGCTAAATATGGTTTGAGTGCCAAGCAGCTCGTGTGCACACATACTCATATTGACCACGTGGGCGCGATTGCGGATTTGCAACAGCGATTGAGTGTGCCTGCTGCGATTCATAAAGCCGACCTGTTTCTGTTTGAAAAGCTCGATGTGCAGGCGCAATGGACAGGAATTCCCGTCCCCAAGCCCGGCGCTATCGATCAATTTGTGCAAGATGGTGACGCTGTTGCCTGCCATGGCGTTGAAATGGGCGTCATTCACACGCCCGGTCATACCCCGGGAAGCAGCACATTCCACCTCGCGAGTGACCGTAATATTTTATTTACGGGTGACACCCTGTTTATGCAAAGCATCGGCCGGACCGACCTCTGGGGTGGTTCGCACCAGGACATCATCCGATCTATCGAAAGAAAGCTCATGACGTTCGATGACGATACACTCGTCATCGCCGGCCACGGCCAATCCACAACCATCGGTCACGAAAGAAGGTACAATCCATTCTTGAAATGAGGGCGTTGGCTGGTGATGCATTCCCCTCCTCGCAGAGGAGGGCGCGAAGCGCGAGCCCGATAGGGCGAAGCCTCAAGAGTGGATGCGCCGAGCTAAGCGAGGCGCAGACGGGGTGGCGCGAAGCGCGAGCCCGTCAGGGCGAAGCCTCGATTGAAGACCGGCGAAACCTTTCGGCCGGGACCACCCCGGCGCTACGCGCCACCCCTCCTCTGCGAGGAGGGGAATGATGACAGAACGATTTCCGGCGATCCGCGTGACCATGCTGCCGCGGGACACAAACGCGCACGGCACCATATTCGGAGGCGTGATCCTCAGTTACATCGATCTGGCCGGCGGCATCGAATGCCGCCGCCGATCACCGAAAAAATTCGTAACGAAGGCAATGCACGAAGTCGTTTTTGTCGCCCCGGTCCATCTTGGAGATCTCGTTACCTTCTACACTCGAACGATTCGTATCGGCCACACATCCATCACAGTTGGCGTTGAAGTTGAGGTGGAACGTCTCGGCCTGGGAGGCACGAAGGAAATCGTCCGGGTCACGGAAGCCGAAGTCATTTATGTCGCGGTCGGAGACGACGGAAAACCAATTCCTGTCCAATCATGAAAAAGCCTGTTTACATCATTGACTCGCTGAATTACATCTTCCGGGCTTATCACGCGCTCCCGGACAATATTGTCTCGCCCTCCGGTATGCTCGCGAATGCCGTACTGGGATATTTGCGGACATTGCTTCGCATTATCAAAGAACGTAAACCGGAATATATGGCTGCTGTCTTCGAAAAAGATACTTCCTTCCGGAATGGTATCTTTGAGGGTTATAAAGCGAACCGGAAACAACCTCCCGCCGACCTCGAAGCACAATTTGAATACTGTCGAAAGATCACTGACGCTATCGGCGTTGCCTGCTTTGAGGTTGATGACTACGAAGCAGACGATGTCATTGGGACTATTGCGGCGCGCATGTCGGGCTTGGGCCATCCCGTCGTCGTAGTCACGGGCGACAAGGACATGACGCAGCTCGTCTGCGATAGCGTGCGCATTTACGACATTGCAAAGGAACAGTGGCTGGATGAGGGCGGCGTTCGAGAGAAATTCGGTGTTGCGCCTTCCCAAATTCCCGATTTGCTCGCCCTGCACGGCGATCACATCGATAATATCCCCGGAGTCGCAGGTGTGGGGGAAAAGACGGCGCGACAAATCCTGGCGGTCTGCCGGAGCATCGAAGAACTCGGGAGTACCGAATTGACAGCGGAGTTGAAGTTTCGTGGGCGCGACGAAATACTAAAGCGCATTCGGGAAAATATGGAAAACGTGAGGATCAGCCGGAGACTCGCCACTATCTGCTGCGAAGTACCAATTGAAGTCTCGTCAGAAGCATTGCGCTACCGGCGCGGCGATACGCGCCTGCTTAATCCACTCTGTCAAGAACTCGGTTTTATTCGCGTGCTGGACGATATCCCGCTGGCCCAGCCGCTGTTGTTTTAGCCACAAAAATGCCAACGCAATATTCCCCTCCTCGCAGAGGAGGGATGGCGCGCAGCGCCGGGGTGGTCAGGTCGGCCAACAGTGTCGGTCTGACCACTCCGTCTGCGCCTTCGGCGCATCCACCCCTCCTCTGCGAGGAGGGGAATGTGCTCAGCCTTTTTGTGGCTACGGGTTCTTTATGGGGCTGAGCCTGGCCTTCCCAAGCTCACTGATCAGGCGTTGATGCGCGCGATCGAGATAGCTGGCATCCTTGGATTCGAGAGTCAGTTTGATCGAATAGACCGGATTGTCAAAATATGGATAGGACCCCAGCATCAAATCCGGAAAATCCGCCAGAACGTGATGAAGGATAGCCGCGATCTGTCCCTCGTCGGCGCGCAGGTAAATTTCGCGAAGATGAAATGGAGCCTCTCGAAACATCTCCTTGATGCGTTCAAACTTGCGCCGCAAAATCTCGGGAACTCCCGGAAAGATATAAACATTCTCGACGGCAATAACGGGGAACCACATTCCTTTGCCACCGACGAACCGGGCGCCGTCCGGCACATCGGCCATTCTCAAATTACCGTCGAGCAAATCCCGGGAGTAATACTGGCGGAGCGTCGACTCCAGCTCCGGGTGGCGTTGAGTACGGCGCCCGAAAGCCGCCGCAATCCCGTCCATGGTCAAATCGTCGTGGGTGGGGCCAACCCCACCTGTGGTAAAAACGTAATCATAGGAACTCGAGAACTGCTTGACCTCATCTGAGATGAGGTTCAGTTCATCGGGGATCACAGAAATCTTGCGGACATCGACTCCAAGATCCCGTAACTCGCGGGTGAGGTACGGCGAATTTTCATCCTTCGTTTTTCCCGAAAGGATTTCATTGCCGATAACGATAATCCCTGCGCTTTTGGACACGGCCAAACTATAGCATGCCTAAACCGACACGAATTGACGCACAACTTATCTACAGCGCAAGTGAAACGGACGCCAATATGCTTTGGGCCACCCGCTTCTTTGCTCCTGATCCATTCATCTTCATCAAGAAGGGCAGGAAGACGTATCTGGTCATGAATGACCTGGAAATCGATCGCGCCAAAAGCCAGGCAAGCGTAAACAACGTGCTGTCTTACTCCGAATACGCCAGGCGATGGCAGCAACGCGGAATCCAGTTTCCGCCCGCAGCAGAAGTGCTGGTCGAGGTATTCAAGGATCTGCAGATCCAAACCGTGGAAGTTCCATCAACTTTTCCGCTTGACCTCGCCGATGGGCTCCGGAATTTGGGCATCAAGGTCAATGCCAAGGCGGATCCATTCTGGCCGCAACGAGAGATTAAAACTGAACAAGAAATCGGCTTTATCAGCGAATCGCTGAGAGCTGCGGAACGGGGCATGGAAGCAGGAATTGATGCGGTGCGGCGCAGCGAGATCCGAAAAAATGGGTACTTGTATCTTGATGGAACGCGTTTGACCTCGGAGATCCTCAAACGGATTATCAACACGACAATCATGGCCGAGGGATACGTGCCGAGTCACACCATAGTCTCTTCTGGCGATCAATGTGTGGACCCGCACAATCAAGGCACCGGACCCATTCGCGCAAACACTTCGATTATTATGGATATTTTTCCTCGCTCACAAAAGACGGGCTACTTCGGCGATATCACACGTACGGTCGTTCGCGGCCGGGCGTCTGACCGATTAAGACACGCCTACCACTGCGTCGAGAAAGGACAGCAGATCGCATTCCGGCGCATCCGGCATGGCGCCAATGCCTACGATATTCATAACGAAATCCTGAATTACTTCAAAACCGAAGGCTTTGAAACAGGTGCGATGAAGGGACGAATGCAAGGCTTTTTCCACGGCACCGGCCACGGTCTTGGCCTGGACATTCACGAGGCGCCATCGTTTGGGTTGCGCAGCAAGAATGCTCTGCGCCGCGGAAACGTCGTCACCGTGGAGCCGGGACTGTATTATGAAGAAATGGGGGGCGTCCGGTTAGAAGACGTGGTCATTGTGACCAAGGCTGGATGCAAGAACCTCGTCGGAATTCCCAAGGTTCTTGAAGTTTAGCTGGGCACGTATTTATACTGCCGAGTTCTTGGGAGGAGCGCCTGATGCGCGTGCGGTTTTGGGGAGTTCGCGGCTCCACTCCGACACCACAAAAAGAAAATATGGGGTATGGTGGAAATACCTCGTGCATTGAAATCCGAACCGACACAAATCAAATTTTGATTTTCGACGGCGGAACCGGCATCCGCAACCTGGGCAATGACCTTCAGCAAGAACACGGCGACAAGCCGATCAACGCACACATCTTCTTCAGCCATTTCCATCTCGACCACATTCAAGGAGTTCCATTTTTTCGCCCGCTCTACAATCCGCGAAACCATTTCACGTTTTATTTCGCGGGCCGCCGCGACGCGAACCTCGTGATGGACGCCTTGGCGGGGATGATGGCAAATCCGTATTTCCCTGTCGACATGTCGAAGCTGCCGTGTTCTCGCGAATATGTCGATCTGGTGGAGGGAACATTTACCGTCGCCGATACCAGGATTCTCGTCCTACCGTTAAATCATCCGCAGGGTTGTGTCGGCTACCGGATCATGCAGAACGGCAAGGTGATTTCATATTGTACTGACGTGGAGCACGGCGTTGGGTGGAGCGACCGGAATATCTTGATGCTGGCAAAAGATTCCGATTTCTTCATCGTCGATGCTCAGTACACGCCTGAAGAATTGCCCGATCACATCGGGTGGGGCCACGGCAGTTGGCAACAGGCCATCGAGATCGGAATCGAAGCCAAAGTGAAGCGTATTGCTCTCTACCATCATGATCCATACCACGAAGATTCCGATGTCGAAAAGATATTGGATGCCGCGAGCAAACTCTATCCGAACGTGATTGCTGCGCGCGAAGGTCTCGAGGTCAGTGTGTAGTAAACTGGCGTGGGTGACCGGCCAGCAGGGCACAGCCATCAATAAGACGGTGGGTCTAACGCTAAAAAGATGGCAGTAAAATTCCGCGATTATTACGAGAGCCTTGGCGTCCCGCGTTCCGCGAAGGAAGAAGAAATCAAAAAGGCATACCGGAAGCTCGCTCGCAAATACCACCCGGATTTGAACCCTCACAAAAAACAGGCCGAAGAAAAGTTCAAGGAGATTCAGGAGGCCTACGAAGTTCTAAGCGACGCCGATAAGCGCCGAAAATACGACCAACTCGGAGCGAATTGGAAAAACGGCGCTGATTTCACGCCCCCCCAAAATTGGGGCGGATTTCAAGGCACCATCAACATGGATGATCTCTTCAGCCGTGCCGGACAACAACGCAGCAGCGCGTTCAGCGATTTCTTTGAAATGTTATTTGGCGGTATGGGAGGCATGGGAGGATTCGGTGGTACTAGCGGCGGGCCGGGCACGGGAACACGCTCACGTTGGGGCACACGCGTGCCGAAAGGTGAAGCTGAAACCGAACTCGTTCTTCCTCTAGAAGACATGCATCGCGGAAGCTTGCGCAAATTAACGGTTCGACTCGGAAACGCCGAAAAGACAATCGATGTCCGCATCCCTCCCGGGGCACGCAACGACAGCAAGATTCGAATTCCAGGCGGCGGCCCAACCGGTGGCGATCTCTACGTACGCTTGCGCCAGCAACCGCACTCGCAGTTCACGGTGAATGGCGATGACACAGAAGCTGAGATCGCGATAACACCTTGGGAAGCCGCTTTGGGGAGCACCATTCAAGTTCCAACACTCGACGGAAAGGCCGATATTCGCGTTCCGCCCGGCGTGGCATCGGGCCAACGGCTACGGCTGAGGGGCCAAGGTTTAAATTTGCGCGGCGGCGGACGCGGCGATCACTACGTACGTTTGAAGATTGTGGTGCCAAAAGAACTCACGGATGCGGAGAAGAAATTGTTCCAGGAACTGTCGCGCGTGTCGGATTTCAAGCCCCGGAACGGTAACTTCTAAAGTCTGAATGGCAAATCCACAATCACTGCCGGCAAGGCTTTCTCGTTGCTGACCACTTCTACCTCGCTGCCGGAACCATATGCCGTTCTGGTAACGAATCCGAGGGCGATCGGCTTGTTGAGTCCGGGCGAGAACAACGTGGTCGTTAAATAACCCACTTCGCGTCCTGCTTTGCGGATGGGACTCTTCAGCTTAGGCAACTCGCCTCCTGATAGTGTTAATCCGACGAACCGCCGGTTGACATGGCCGATGTATTTCACTTTAGCCACAACTTCTTGACCAATGTAGCAGCCTTTTTCATAGCTGATTCCAGCTTCGCCGATTTCAGGCATCATTGTGGTCTCATCGATATCAACGCCATAAACAGGAATGCCCGCTTCGGTCCGCAACACGTCCCAGGTACCATGATCAATCGGGGTTGCGCCACTCTGGGCAAGAAATCGCAGGACTTTGTCCGCTCTCCCGCGAGGGACCCAAACGTCATATCCGAGATCGGACACTACAATCCGCGAGTCATCAATTTTCCGATGAGCGTATTTTCCGGCGATTGTCAGAGGTTCATCGATCCATGATTCCAGCGCGGCGGCAGCCTTCGGCCCGATTATCGCAAGAATAGAATACTCCTCCGAGACGTCGAACATTTGCACATCTTCCATGATGAGCAGCTTGTCGAAAGCGGCAAGCAGCTTCGGAACCACTGCACCCTCCAGGCACAACCAAACCGCATCATCGTCCACGAGCACTTGCATGTGGGCCACAATCTTTCCTTGAGGCGTCAGATGCGCGGCATAGCAGCCGGACCCGGACGGAAGTTTTTCGACATCGTTGGTCAGCATCCCTTGCAGCCACGGCACACGCTCGGTACCCGTAAGCTTCACGATGCCGAACCAATCCTTATCAGCGAGGGCCGCCGCCCGTGTGGCGGCTTGATAATATTCGGATAGCATTATTCTCTATTATATAGGGATGAAAATCGCAGCTCTTGTCGACGACTTGTTTTTTTCGTCCAAGATTTCCGCGTCAGCCAAACAGTTGGGTTCGCTCCCGGAGTTACTTTCCTGAGGTGGCCTGCGATACGGATTGCACGAACTTGCGGGCTGGCTCGGGAATCGGCAAATCGCCCTTTTCCACAAGTTCTCGAACGTCCACCTGCCGGCTGTAAAGGTTCTGATTCGCGTCCTTATCGGGGCGCAGGACCGCGCCCTGCAAAGAAATGCCGGCAAAGGCACCGCGGGCTCGCGAATAAACAAGAATCTCCGACCGCATGGTGGCAGTCGTATCGGCGGATGCATCCCTGCCTTTCGGCCCGGCAGCAGCGGAAGCGTCAACCCCTAGCGTGACCTTGTCTCGCAGAAGGTGCTTCAGACTATCGGGTGTCATGAACAGCATCACGACATCGGTCTCTTGACCGCCGATCTGAAATCCGAAACTGCCGCCCGTTATGGAAATCATGGCCGGAGGTCCGAATGGGCCGTTGCCCGCATTCTTCTTACACGAGACGGCTCCACGGCCAAGCTGCCCGCCGAAGCCTAGGGCCGCCTTCTTCAGACCCGGAATCACAGCCACGCACTCGGCTCGTTTGAGAAGAGGTTTGGGAATCTCGGAATCGGGAGCCTGGATCAGCTCGTCGACGACTTTTGAAGATTCCCAAAGACGATCGGCAATTTTGTCCTCGATCGCCACCGCGGGAACAATAAAGATCACAATGAACACAACCGCTAGGAGAACGCACATGGACACCTCTTATTTCAGAATCGGGATCACCTCGGATTGTATCGGTTGACCCGTCACAATGGCTTCTTTGTCGGACAAGTACATATCCACCTCGCTGCGCACGCCAAAGGTCCCTTTCAAATACACACCTGGCTCGATGGAGAAGCAGGTTCGCGCCATTAAGCGCCGGTTGTCTTGAGTTTCGAGATTATCGATATTAGCTCCATTGCCATGGACCTCCTCGTGAATGGAATGGCCCGTGCGATGCAGAAAGTACTCACCATACCCTGCCTTCGTGATCGACCGTCGAGCTTCCTCGTCAATTTGCCACCCATAGAGAACCTCGCCCGACGAATACCGGGACTGTACGGCCTTTATTGCTGCATCGCGGCCATCACGGACGACATTGAATATCTTCTGATGTTCCGCAGGAATCGTCTCACCAATGAAGAACGTCCATGTGATGTCGTCATAGACGGCATGCGGTGTCCGCCGCTTTGACCACATGTCTACCAGCAAAAAATCGCCTTTTTTCATTGGAAGATTGTCACCAGCATTCGGTGCGTAGTGCGGATCTGCGCTGTGGGCGTTAATCGCCACAATCGGAGGGTGTCCGGCGGTCAGGTCGCGGCGATCAAACTGCTTGAGTATGAAATCCTGAATCTCGAGTTCATTGATGGGGGCGTTGTCCCGAACGCGTCGGCGCACCTCTTTCGTGATTTCGTCGACGATCTCGCGCATGTGTTTGGCGGCATACAGATGGCTTTCCAACTGCTCGTCGCTCCACACCGCTTCGAAGACCTGAACGAGATCCGCGGATGAAACGACCTCGATACCATAGCTCCGGACCAATTCGATGGTTCCAGCATCAACGCGCGAGATGTAAGGGATCGTGTTTAGCGGCGAATACTGCATCGCAATTTTTTTGGCGCTGCCAAGCGTCTCACGCAAATGTTGATGCAGTTGCTGCCAAGGCAGATAGACGCGTTTGTCGCCCGGCAAACTGTCGAGCGCACCGGTCTCTATGGCATGGACTATCTTCCCGGGTGTGCCCCTTGCTGGAACAAAGTAAAACCAGCGGCGCGTCGTGAACTTTGCATGATCCAATCGCAAGATGTTTTCTGCGATCGGATCGCTTCCCCTGAAGCTGTAGAACAACCACCCGTCGAGTTTGTCCTGTTGCAGTGCCTCTTGTATTGACGCTATATGTCCTTCGTTTGCCATCGCCACATTATATGCAGGTAAAATGTAGTCGGGATGAAGAATAAAAGCCGGTTCCTGCGTGGCCAGCCTATTGAACCGCCTGCCATCGACGCGAATATTTCGATAGTCGACTTGATCGACAAAACCTTCAACGCGTATAACGCCGCGCGTTTTCGCGAAGCATGCCAGCTTTTCGTCGAACGGATGCTGGCCGACGATGTGACAGTCGGTATGAGTCTTTCGGGCGCAATGACGCCGGCCGGAATCGGAATGGCAGCCATCATACCTCTCATGCGGGCGGGGTTTGTCGATTGGATCGTTTCCACTGGCGCCAATCTTTATCACGATACGCATTTCGGGATAGGGCTTCAGATGCGGCGCGGGTTGCGCGATTTGGACGACCGCCTTTTACGTGAAGAAGGCGTCGTCCGGATTTGCGATATTTTCTTTCAATATGACGTCCTTCTTAAAACCGACGAGTTCTTTCGCGAGATGGTCAGCGCTCCCGAATTTCAACGAACGATGAGCACCGCGGAGTTCCATTACCTGGCAGGCAAATACGTTCTGGAACGCAGCCGCCTGCTAGGTCTGAAGAACAAATCGCTCCTCGGAGCGGCGCATGAATTAGGCATCCCGATCTATACGTCTTCTCCCGGCGACAGTTCGATCGGAATGAATGTGGCGGCAAAAGCTCTCGATGGCAACAAACTTCAATTTGATGTGAATGCCGATGTGAATGAAACCGCCGCAATCGTCTACGGCGCAAAGAAGAGCGGTCAAAAAAGCGCGATTCTCATCATCGGCGGCGGCTCACCGAAAAATTTCGTTCTTCAAACCGAACCGCAGATCCAGGAAGTGCTTGGGCTTGATGAGAAAGGTCATGATTACTATCTGCAGTTTACGGACGCGCGCGTGGACACGGGGGGACTCTCCGGAGCAACTCCCGCAGAGGCCGTCACATGGGGTAAAGTGGATCCTGAGCGGTTGCCCGACGCCGTCGTCTGTTACGTGGACTCGACGATCGGCTTGCCTCTACTGACGGCATACGCGATTGCGAAACGAAAACCGAGACATGTAAAGGCACTTTATCATCGGCGAGGCGAGTTGCTCGGTTCGATGAAGAAAGCCGTTGCTGAAAAGTCCCGCACTTAAAAATTGGAAAGCTGAAAAATGTCTAACCAGATCATTCGAGCCGTTTGCCCTCACGATTGCCCCGATACGTGCGCCATGCTGGTGGAACTAGACGCCAGTGGACGCGCCGTTCGTGTCAAAGGAGATCCGGAAAATCCTTACACGCATGGCGGGTTATGCGTGAAGGTCGCCCACTACGAGAAGCGTACCTATCACAAAGACCGTCTGCTTTATCCAATGAAACGCGCCGGCCGCAAAGGCGAAGGAAAATTCGAGCGCATCTCATGGGACGAAGCGCTCGAAACGATCACCGCCAGGCTGAAGGCGATTACGGAGCAAAATCCTCAGTCGATTCTTCCCTACAGCTACGCAGGCACCATGGGCCTCCTGCAGGGCGGAAGTATGGATCGGCGATTCTTTCATCGGCTTGGAGCATCTTTGCTGGATCGAACGATCTGCTCGACAGCAGGCATGTTCGGCATGCGATACACCGTGGGCGCTTCGGTGGGGACCAACCCGGAAACCGTCGATCAGACGAAGTACATCTTGATCTGGGGATCGAACATCATCACTTCGAACATTCACTTGTGGCGTTACATGCTGAAAGCGCGCTCGCGCGGGGCGAAGATTGTCACGATTGATCCGCTGCGCACCAGAACGGGTGACCAGTCTGATGAACACATTCCGATCATGCCCGGTACTGATGGCGCCTTAGCGCTAGGGATGATGCACGTCATCATTCGCGACGGTCTTCAGGATCAGGATTACATCGACCGCTACACCATCGGCTTTGATGCTTTGAAACGCCGGGTCGAGGAATATCCTCCTTCACGCGTCAGCGAGATCACCGGAGTTTCCGAAACCACCATCGAACGCTTCACACGCGAATATGCCACGCATTCGCCGGGGTTCATTCGTGTGAACTACGGCCTGCAACGGCATGCCGGCGGCGGTATGGCGGTTCGAAATATTTTCTGCTTACCGGCCTTGATCGGATCGTGGCGCTATCCGGGTGGCGGCGCAGTTTTGAGTACGAGCGGGTTTTTCAAATACAACTATGCGGCTCTCGAACGTCCGGATTTGATCCAGGGCCGTCCCAGAACAATCAACATGAGCCGATTGGGCGAGGCACTCACGAATGCAAATCCGCCGGTGCGGGCCATTGTTGTTTACAACACCAATCCGGGAGCCATAGCACCGAATCAGCAACGCGTACTCGAGGGCTTCAAACGCGACGACTTGTTCACAGTTGTTCTCGAGCATTTTCAGACGGACACCGCGGATTACGCAGACATTCTTTTGCCGGCGACGACACAACTCGAGCATCTCGACATTCACCGTGCCTATGGACACACGTACGCTATGCTGAACACCCCCGCCATCCGACCTCTTGGCGAAAGCAAGCCCAATACGGAGATTTTCCGTCTTCTCGCGAAACACATGGGCTTTGACGATCGATGTTTCCAGGATTCCGATGAAGATCTAGTGCGGCAGGCTTTGACCGGAGTGAGTGGGGTTACTCTTGATGAATTAAGACGGAAGGGTTGGGTCTCGCTTCGGATAGGCGATGCGCCCTTCGCCGAAGGCAACTTTCCAACACCATCAGGCAAGTGCGAATTCTATTCCGAACGCCTCAAGGATCTTGATCCGCTGCCGACTTACATCCCTCCCCGTGAGGACCGGATCTCCAATCCCGCGCTCGCCCAGGAATTTCCCCTGGTATTGATTTCGCCTCCCGCGCATCACTTCCTTAATTCGACGTTCGTGAATCTCTTTCAGGAAAAGGAATTGGGACCGACGCTCGAGATCAATGCGACGGACGCTGCGGCCCGGCATATCGCCGATGGCTCTCCGGTACAAATCTTCAATAACCGCGGCAGTTTCCTCGCGCGAGCCGTCGTGACGGATCGCACAAGATCCGGCGTCGTTTGCGCACCATCCATCTGGTGGAACAAACTCGTCCCGGGCGGACGTAATGCCAACAGCACAACATCTGAAGAAGTCACCGACCTTGGCGGGGGAGCCACGTTCTACGACAACCTGGTGGACGTCCGTTCAGCGGACTGACCCTCTCCCTTTGGGAAAGGGTCAATCCAGAGCATACACTGTCAGACCGGACAGCAGCTTCGGGTAAAAGTCGGTTGATTTTTGCGGCATGACACTGCCTTCCAGTGCAATATCACGTAGCTGATCGAGACCGGTCGGATTGAGCAAAAAAGCGACCTGAGCTCTTCGATCTCGCACTGCGCTGATGGCCTCCTGGCGCCCACGCACATACGTGATGTAGCTTTCCTGCTTCACGGCTTCTTCTCTAATCCCGAGGCATTTCTCCAAGAGCAAACGGTGCAAAATAAATACGTCGAGCGTGCGCTGTTTCTCCGATAGATCAGGCATCAATGAACGCAGATCCACGGGGGATCGAAGCTGCAGGTAGGACAGTCGATCATCTACGAAAACGCCGACGGTACCAGGTTCCGGTTTTGACGATTCGGCCCGGTAAAAAAATTCTTCTGCCCGGTTAAAGAAAACGGCGGGCTCGAATCCCGGTACGTTCGCAAGCACGCGATGGGTGGCCAAAATGGTCAATCCCGGACTACTCATATTGAAAAACGCCATAGGCAGCCGATCGCTTCCCTTTTCTCCGCGCATCTCGTCTCGATAAGCCAATGCCGTTTCATACCGATGATGCCCGTCGGCGATGATCAATTTCTTGTTCTCCATCTGTCCCTGAATAAACCGGATCCTTTCGTGATCGGTGACTATCCAGATCGAGTGTTCCACACCGTACTCATCTTTCAAACGAATGTCTGGAGTTCGCCGGGCGACCTCTTCCAAGACGTGATCGATTCGCTGCTCCGGATCTTCGTAAAGCATGAAGATCTGTTCGAACTGAGTTCGTGTGTAGCGCAACAGCTCGAGGCGGTCTTTTTTGGGCCCCGTCAACGTCCGCTCATGGGGAAACACGACTTTATTCGCGTAATCCTCCAACTGGCCCAATCCGACAAACCCCTTTCGAACGCGAATTTCGTGTTGATCCGGGACCTGGAATCCTTGGAAGTAAACGAACAAGGCCGCCTCCGGAAGCTGCTGCAGAATTCCGCCGGACCGCCATTCTTTCAAGCAGGCTGCGGCGCGTGTGTAAACATTGTCCTCAGGTGAATCTGACGGATCTGTTTTGCCAAAGACAATGCGCACAATGTTGTTCGGATGCGCTGCATAATAACGCGCCTGCATTTCCCCCGAGATCTTGTCGTATGGCTGCGTAACGACTTTTTCTATCGGAACCTTGTCCGGTGCATATCGCAGACTGCGAAATGGATAAATCTTTGCCATATTGCGATAGAATACTGCGCCTCTATGAAATTGGAATGGATTTCTCGGTTGGAACAGTTCCTGGAACGTAATGATTTCGGCAAAAATTGGGACGGCGCTTACCAGGATGCTGTACCTACCCTCCGTCAGTTTTTTCATCGGGCAGGTTTCCGCACGCATATCACGAGCGAATGGGAATCGCCTTCCCGGCATTCGGAATTGGTCGCGACAAAGCAATTCCTGGTTGTCCGGATCCCCTGGGCTGAAGACTACAACGGCAAATCGTTGGTTGATCTCAACGCACTCGAAGTCCAATCACAACGCCATCACGCAGCCGAATGATCGGCCGGAAATTTCGCGCCGTGCTGTTCGATGCGGCCGAGACATTGTTTACGACACGCGGTACTGTTGGCCAAATCTATGGCAGCATCGCGCGCCGGTACGGGTCGACGGCTCCAGTTGAGGCGATCCAGGCGGCATTCGCGCGGCAATTTCGCGGTGCCGGTCCACTGTCGATCGAAGATCAGAAAGGATGGTGGAAGGACGTCGTGCATCGCGTCTTCAGCGAGGTCGGCATGGTTGATAACTTCGACCAATTCTTCGATGAAGTGTACGAGCGGTTTCGGAGTTCCGAAGGTTGGGTCCTCTTCCCGGATACCATCGAAGCATTGACAGACCTGAAACGGTCCGGACTCAAGCTTGGTGTCATTTCAAATTTTGACAACCGAATATATTCCGTGATGAAGAGCCTGAACATTCTGCACTTTTTCGACACTGTCACGCTCTCGAGCGAAACGGGTTACTGCAAGCCGGACCGCGAAATTTTCGACGCGGCCATCCAGGCACTCGGTGTGCCGGCATCCGAGGTCCTCTTGGTAGGTGACAGCCTTCGCGACGATGTCGAAGCGGGAATGAGAGCCGGTTTGCATGCTGCATTGCTTGATCGGGATAATCGACATCCCGGAGTTGAACATGTGCCGCGAATCTCTTCATTGACGGAGGCCCTTTCCTTAGTGAGCTGACGCAGCGGTTATCGAAGATGTGAATGAACTTCCCTCTCCCCTCTGGGAGAGGGCGGCGCGCCAGCTCGCGGGCTGGCACGCCCGGAGAGGGTGGATCTCACGCTTTGCGCAGAGCGCCGCTGCAGTTAAAATAAGATCACGCTTGATTTTTGCGCCGCGAGTCCTTACATTTATAAGTCCGACTGAAATGGTCGGACTTAGTCAGAAAAGGCGGTGCTTGATGTTTCGGCTATCGAAGAAGTCCGATTACGGCCTGATCGCTTTGAAACATTTAGCTCAACACAATGAAGAATCTATTAGTGCACGAGAGATAGCTGCTCGTTATCACATTCCCGCCGAGTTGCTGGCTAAGGTGTTGCAAAGATTAGTGCGAAAAGGATTGCTGGCATCGCAACAAGGGATCAACGGAGGATACATATTGGCGAGGGATCCGGCGACGATCTCCATTGTGGATGTGGTCGAGGCCCTGGAGGGACCGATTTCCATTACGCCCTGTGAGCGCGGTGATGATTGCCAGCAATTGCAGATGTGCTCGGTAAGAGATCCGTTGTTGAAAATCAAAGCAAAGGTCGTGAGGGTGTTGGGAGACACTTCGATCTACGAACTTGCGACCAACTAGAGGTAGCGCACAGCCTCAAGAATAGCGTGCCCGAAATAGAAGCCCACGACGCGAAAAGAGGAAACCAAAATGGTTAAGTTGCCTATTTACATGGACAATCACGCGACAACGCCGCTCGATCCGCGGGTGCTCAAGGCGATGATGCCTTATCTGACGGACCAGTTTGGGAATGCCGCCAGCCGCAACCACAAATTCGGCTGGGAAGCCGAAGAAGCGGTCGAAGAGGCTCGGAGACAGATAGCGGCGTTGATTGGCGCTGATGCGCGCGAGATTGTCTTCACCAGTGGCGCCACTGAATCCGACAATTTGGCCGTCAAGGGCGTTGCGTGGATGTATCGCGAGAAGGGCGATCACATCATCACGGCGGTTACCGAGCACAAAGCGATCCTTGACACCTGCAAGCATCTGGAAAAGGAAGGATTCCGAGTCACATTTCTGCCGGTCGACAGTAAAGGACTCGTTGATCTGGATGATCTCCGTAAAGCTATTACGGACAAAACGATCCTCATCTCGATCATGACCGCCAACAATGAAGTCGGTGTCATTCAAGACATCAAAGCAATCGGCAAAATCGCGCGTGAGCGGGGCGTCCTGTTTCATACGGATGCGGTCCAGGCCGCCGGCAAGGTGCCGTTCAATGTGAACGAAATGAACGTCGACATCGCGTCGCTCTCCGCCCATAAGTTTTACGGGCCAAAAGGTGTTGGCGCTCTCTACGTGCGCCGCCGCAACCCGCGCGTGCTGCTGACGCCGATCATCGACGGTGGTGGCCATGAGCGGGGCATGCGGTCCGGCACTCTGAACGTTCCCGGAATTGCCGGCTTCGGAAAAGCTGCGCAGATTGCTCGGGAAGAAATGCCGAAGGAATCGGCCGAAATGTTCAGGCTGCGCGAAAGATTGCGCACGACGCTGGAACGGGAACTGGACGAGATCTACATCAATGGGGACCTTCAAAGGCGGTTGCCGGGCAATCTGAACATGAGCTTCGCGTATGTTGAAGGCGAATCACTGTTGATGGGCATCAATGATGTCGCGGTGTCGTCCGGGTCCGCGTGTACCTCGGCGAGTCTCGAGCCGTCTTACGTTTTGAAAGCACTTGGCGTTGGCGAGGATCTGGCGCATACGTCGATCCGCTTTGGCATCGGCAGGTTCAACACCGAGGAAGAAGTGGATTATGTTGCCGGCCGCGTGACCGAGGTTGTTCGCCGGCTGCGTGAACTGTCGCCTTTATACGAAATGGCGAAAGAGGGTATCGATTTGAAGTCGGTTCATTGGGCGACTGAGGCATAAGCAGGTGCTACATTCCTTTCCTCGCAGAGGAGGGGAATGCGAACAGGAGAAGAAATGGCATATTCAGACAAAGTAATTGATCACTACAACAATCCACGCAACGTCGGTTCTCTTCCCAAAGAGGATCCCAATGTGGGCACCGGCCTTGTAGGAGCGCCGGAGTGCGGCGACGTAATGAAGCTTCAGATCAAAGTTAATGAAGAATCCGGAGTCATCGAGGACGCCAAATTTAAGACATTTGGCTGCGGCAGTGCGATTGCCAGCTCCAGCCTGGCGACCGAATGGGTCAAGGGCAAGACTCTGGGTGAAGCCCTGGCGATCAAAAACACGGATATCGTCAAAGAACTTAGCCTTCCACCGGTGAAGATCCATTGCTCAGTTCTCGCCGAAGATGCGATCAAAGCTGCGGTCACGGATTGGAAGAAGAAGCACGGAGACGGTTTGACGTCCTGATCAGGGGTGCTATTCCCCTCCACGCAGAGGAGGGGTGGATGCGCCGACAGCCGGCGGGCTGGCGGCGCAGACGGGGTGGTCAGACCGGAGCAACCTTTCGCTGAACTGACCACCTGGGCGCGCCGGCTTCTATTAAAGCTGTCGCGACACCCCTCCTCTGCGAAGAGGGGAATGCGCCATACTGATAGGACGACTAATAAGCAATGGCAATTGAGATCACAGAGAAAGCCGTCGAAGAAGTTCGGCGGATGATGCAGAAGGAAGGCGTCCAGGCCGCCGGCCTGCGCGTCGGCGTGAAGGGCGGAGGATGCTCGGGTCTTTCCTACAATCTCACGTTCGAAAGCCAATCACGTACCGGCGACAAAGTGTTCGAACGCGAGAACGTTAAACTGTTTTGCGATTTGAAGAGCTATATTTATTTGAACGGAACGGTTCTGGATTACGACAGCGGGCTCATGGGCAAGGGATTCGTTTTCATGAATCCCAATGCTAAAAAGAGCTGTGGCTGCGGTAGCTCATTTTCGACTTAAGGCGTCTCATTAAGTCCCGCTACGGATAAAGTCGAAGCCACGAGGCCGTCCCCGCATAGCGCAAGCGCGGCGCGAAGCGCTCTTTCAACATGGATTACTTCGAGGTGTTTGGTTTGCCCAGACAGTTGGGCATCGACACCTTAGCTCTCGAAAAAACGTTTCACGAACTGAGCCGTAAGTACCACCCGGACTACTTTACGACTGCATCTCCATCCGAAAAAACACAGGCCGTGCGGATGACCGCTCTGCTGAACGATGCCTATCGGACTTTGCGCCACCCTGTGCGTCGGGTCGAGTACCTCCTCAGCCTTTACGGTTTCAAACCCGACAGCAGCAAAGTACCGCAGGCGTTGTTGATGGAGGTTTTCGAGATCAATGAACGGCTTGAAGAAGTCAAGGGTGGAACAGCCTCCGTTGAAGAAGCCGATTCGCTGCGCGCCCTGATCAAAGAAAAACGGAAGCGCTTCGATGCCGAACTCCAACAGGCCTCGCTCGAATGGGATGAGCTGGTGAAAAGCGGTCAGCCCGAAGCGAAGCTCAACGAGCAATTGGCGAGACTGACCGAAATTTTGTCGGAGTCATCGTATATAAGGAATCTGGAGAGAGACTTAGGGGGCTGAGTCCCTCTCCCTCTGGGAGAGGAGCGCGGCGAAGCCGCGGGTGAGGGTTTCAGGATTCGAATCGACCTGAACCCTCACCCTTACGTCCTCCCAGAGGGAGAGGGTCATTAAAGGAAACCAATGCCGAAGATTGTAGGAATTGATTTAGGAACAACGAACAGCCTGGTCGCGATTGTGGAAGATGGCACACCGCGTGTGCTTCCAGGACGAGACGGCAGCATGCTCGTGCCGTCGGTGATTTATTTCGACGAAGGTGGAACCACATTTGTCGGAAATCCTGCGAAGGAAAAGATGGTTGAAAGGCCCAGAAACACGGTCTTCTCGATCAAGAGATTCATGGGCAAAGGCACCGAAGATGTGCGTGAGGATTTGCCCTTGCTTCCTTTCGAGGTGGCACCCGAAAGCGAGCATATCATCCGCTTGAACATTTTCGGCCGTGACTACACGCCACCGGAGCTTTCCGCATTCATCCTTCGTGAACTGAAACGCAACGCCGAAACCGCCTTAGGCGAAGAGATCAAGAACGCAGTCATCACGGTTCCAGCGTACTTCAATGACGCGCAACGCCAGGCGACTAAGGACGCCGGGCGTATCGCCGGCCTGGACGTTCTGCGCATCGTCAACGAGCCAACTGCAGCGTCACTCGCATACGGTCTGGATAAGCGGAAGCAAGGAACCATTGCTGTCTATGATTTCGGCGGCGGGACGTTCGACATTTCCATCTTGAAGCTGAAGGACGGCATCTTCGAGGTGCTCTCAACGAGCGGGGATACGCATCTTGGTGGTGACGATATCGACGAGATTCTCATGCGTCTTGTCTTGAACGACCTGAGCCAAAGACCGGATATTCACCAGCTCCAAGCAATTCGAAAGGCCGTTAATAAAGCGAAGGAAGAACTCTCAGCCGCCGATCGTGCAGATATTACAGTTCAGGAACTGCAGTATCGCCGTTCTCTCACGCGCGAAGAATTCAACAAGCTCATTGATCCCATCATCGAACGCACACTGCGTCCCTGCCGCCAGGCTTTGCAGGACGCGGTTTTAAATCCTGCAAATATTGACGAAGTGGTGATGGTCGGCGGCTCCACTCGAATTCCTCTCGTTCGCCTGCGCGTGCAAGAACTGTTTGGCCGGGTTCCACACACCGAGTTGAATCCTGACGAAGTTGTCGCCCTCGGTGCGGCTGTCCAAGCCGATATTCTTGCTGGGAGCAGGCGCGACATGTTGCTGCTGGACGTGACGCCGTTGTCGCTTGGTATCGAGACAATGGGCGGGGTGATGTCGAAAATTATTCCTCGCAACTCGACCATTCCTGCGTCTGCTACTGAGATGTTCACAACGTTCATTGATGGCCAAACGAACGTCAAGATCCACGTCCTTCAGGGTGAACGCGAACTCGTCAAAGACTGCCGCAGTCTTGCGCAGTTCGACTTGAAGGACATTCCGCCAATGCCGGCAGGTCTGCCTAGGATTGAGGTGAAGTTTCTGATCGACGCCGACGGCATACTCAGCGTGTCTGCTCAGGAGCAACGGACGAATAAGCATCAATCGATCGAAGTGAAGCCGACGTACGGCCTGACTGATGAGCAAGTCGAACAGATGATCCTCGAGTCATTCGAGTATGCCGAGGCAGATATCTCGGCACGCCTCGTCATCGAGGCACGCAATGAGGCGGAGACAGTCCTGAACGCAACAGCCAAGGGAATTGCGGACGAACAATACGCGAACCTATCCGAAGAAGAAAAGACGGAAATCGCCGCCGCAAGCGCCCGCCTGCGCGAAGTGATGCGGACGAACGACCATGAAGTTATTCGCCAATCCATTGAACGGCTGAGCAACGCCACGCTGCATCTGGCGGAACTGATTATGAATGCCGCGATTTCAAAAGCGCTCAAAGACAAACGGGTGAGAGAAATCCAATGAGCCAATCATTGACCTGGACGAACCCTGAGAACATTGCCATTGCCCTGGCCGACAAGTTCCCGGATATCGACCCATTAACCGTTCGTTTCACCGACTTATATAAATGGGTCGTTAACCTGGAGGGATTCAAGGACGATCCCAAAAACTCCAATGAAAAAAAGTTAGAGGCTATCCAGATGGCCTGGTACGAAGAATGGCAGGACCGGAAAGCGTAGCGTGCCGGTAGTCTCGTTTCGGTAGCCGCTGCTTGTCCGCTCTCCAGCGTAGCAGTGCGCCAGCACTTCCTCTGCGTACGCGCGAAGTGTTTCACTCTGTCGCCGAAGAAAATCCTCGATCCGTGATTTGTGGTGTACCGGGTACGTTTAAGGTGTTCCGTTGCCTATTTCAACGAAACGGGGTCCGATTCATTCCGGGGAGATGCGTTCTGCAACACACTGACCAGACGCTGCCCCCCGCCTCCTTTGCCGTCCCTCACGATTTCTTGCGCAGTGATCTTGTTCCCATAAAGGGTTTCGTTGGATTTGCTGTCCTGACGCAGCGTGGAGCCTTCAAGCGATACACCGGCAAACAGACCGCGCGAACGGGAATATGTCAGGATTTCGGCGCGCATGTAAGCGTCGGTGGCAGCCATGGCCGCGCGTCCTTTCGGACCGGCTGCGACGACAGCGTCGGCGCCCAGCTTCACCTTGCTTCGCAGCAACGACTCTACGCCTCCGGGGTTCATCACAAGGAGCAGGAAATCGGTGGCATTACCTCCCAGTTGTAGGCCGATGCTTCCGCCCTCCAGGCGATACATTGCCGGTGCGCCCCACGGACCGGTGAAGTTTTTCCCCGTCCGGCAGACCAGGGCTCCCCGTCCATAACTCCCGCCGAAGCCGAGAGCAAACTTCTTGACGGACGGCAGAACCACCACACATTCAGCCTTGTTGAGCAATTCCTTGGGCAGCGCGTCAGGAATATTCAAGATTTCTTCCAACACTTGAGCACTATCCGCGAGCCGCTCCTGCTCGGTTTCGGCGATCAGCACGACCGGCCAAACCATGATCAGAGTCAAAAATCCAGTAATCAGGCGCATCAGAGTCGTATCTCCTTCCGACGCCATTGTTCCTTTAGGTCATACCGTTTTCAACTTGAGAGAAAATATTCCACTCGCGACGAATTGCTAGCTGCTTTTCGTCGCAAAAATACGGCGTGCGGTATTGGGCGGCTTCGGAAGATGCTTGAGTAGCGAGCACTAAACTCGGCACGTACGAAATCATCCAGCCCATCGGTGCAGGTGTTTCGGGCAAGTCTAAGCGCAGAGCTGAAAACGCACTTTCCGTGGTACACTTCGGCGCGTTCAGACAATCTCAAGCAAGCCAGTAAACCTGCCGTTTCATCCGCTTGGTTTAGATCTTCTGAGCCGGCGGCTCATGGAGAGAAACAACGGCATGGGGCCGGCTATTGTCCGGCAGGCGACGTCGCCGGGATGGATGAAGTTGCACGTTTTCTCCACTGTGCTGCGCGCCCCCCGATAGAACAGAAAGGAACACCAAATGAATTGGCGTCAGTATGGGACTGTGCGTATCCCGGGGAATGTTGATCATGCGCGAAGTGCTTACCGTGATCGGCCCGACGGCCGACCCGGAAAATCGCTCAGCTAGCCTCCCTTACGCGGTCCGCGAATGGTGCATCAACACCGCGGCCGTCAATCCAGCCACCCATAGCGTTTTTGTGCCCAGCGAAGACGGGCACATCTATCGCTGGGATCTGGTGAGCAACTCCCTGACGCAGTTCCTGCAACTCAACCCCGGCATTGGCGAGCCTTACGTTCCCAGCATCGTTGGTCCGGATGGGACTGTGTTTACGCTCAACGGCGGCGCCCTCTCGGCTATGGGCAACCTCAACGGCGTGGGCGTTGCGCTGACATCTTCCATACCGGATGTCCGGCGCGTGGTTACCGGGGACTCGCTCACTCTCACAGTGACAGTCACCGATACTGCGCCAACCGGTACGGTCACGCTTCAGGACACGGTGTATTCTGTGCCGAGTCCAGGAGTCCTGAACAGCAGAACAACGACCCTTCTTTCGAACGCTACTCCGGATCTTAATGGCCAGGTAATTTTCTCGACTTCGCACTGGCCGCCGACAAGCATTTCATTACTGTGACGCGTTACCTCACGCCGGACAGCGACCTCGTGGCTCTCATGATCCTGGCGCATCAGACGCGTCTGCATAACCTGATCAGTCGCGTGAATTGGGAAACCCGGCTCGCGCTTGACCAGGAGGCATCCATGAGCGAGTCGCTCGGCGTGCAGGCGGCCACCTGGTGCGGCTCGACTCGCGATCGGATCTACAGCGCGGTGGAAAAACTCCTGCGCTCCATGCTTTTTACCGATGAAATCCCGCGGGAGGCTCCGGTGCAAGGCACCTCTGCTTTCGCCATGGAACTTGCGGCCGCTGGCCCCAGAGACAAGATCGGCCGGTCGCTGAGGGATCTGGATTTGAAGCGGAGGATGTTCCGGTATCCCTGCAGTTTCCTGATCTATTCCGAAGCCTTCGATGCCTTGCCCAAAGCGGCGCTGGACTACTTCTACCGCCGCCTGTGGGATGTCCTGAACGGAAAAGACAAAGATAATGCCTTCGCAACTCTCACCACTTCCGATCGGAAAGCGATTCTGGACATTTTGCGGGAGACAAAAGCGAATCTGCCCGGCTACTGGCGGGCTTCAGGGGAGTGAAAACCGGCAACCGCTATCGCTCCGAGAGCAGCGAAATTCAGAACTCCTGATGTGTTTGAACGAGACGAAACACGTATTCTTCACCAGCAAGGGCGGAACGCACGTGCCGATGTTCATCGTGAACAAAAAAGGCATCAAGCTCGACGGCACGAAAACGATCAGTTGCAATTCGAGTGGGAGTATTCCGATCGTTCCCGTGTCGTCACGATCGGGTTCACAGGCAAAGTCGATCGTAACGGCATCTCTGGAATTGCGAAAATCGGCGACGTCGCCGAAGGCACCATGACCGCTCAACGCCGCTGAAACAATTCGACGGGGAGATTGCGGAGGGCCCAGTCGCGATAGGAACCGTCGTAGAGCTGGACGTTGTAGCCGAGTTGCTTCAATGCGAGATAACCGACGCAGGCACGGATGCCGCTCAGGCAGTATGAAACCACCGTGTCGGATTTCGACAATCCTGCACGACTGAAGAGGTCCTGAAGCTTGTCGGACGGCGCCAGGAATCCTTCCTGCGTGACAAGATCGCGCCAGAAGATGTGCTTTGCTCCCGGAATGTGGCCGGGCTTATTGTCCATGCCGCGTTCGCCGGTGAATTCTTCAATGCTGCGAAAATCGACGAGCTTCGCCGAGGCGTTCGCGCGAATCGCGTCCGCATCGATGCGAATGGACGGATTCACGCGCGGCCCGAACGTGCGCGCGACGGCGTCTACAGGCTTGTAGAGCACTTCGCGCTTTTCCGCCAGCCACGTATCGTAAAAACGATCCATGATGTGCACGTCGTCGCGGCCGAGATACTCGAGAATCCATGCGATGACGCTCGCGTTCTGACCGTCGTAGGAATCGTAGAGAACCGGCGATCGATGATCATCCAATCCGGCCGTACCAATCTGTTGCGCCAACGTTTCCACGGGCCGCAGCGCCAGCGAGGCATCGAACGATTTGTACGCCGGGAGATTGACGGCGCTGCGGAGATGGCCGGACATATACTTCATCGGCCGGCGCGGATCGAGAATGATGAAGTTCGGATCGTCCAGCCGTTCCGCGACCCAAGCCGTAGTTACAAATTGCGCCATTAAGCCCCTACTCGCTCGAATTCGGTAACGATGTTCGTCGGACGCGCGACCGTCTGCACGACGGGCGACCCGTCGACCGCCGCCTTCCAGATTTCCTGGAGCGTTTTGTCGTCGGCGTCCGCGCGGACGTAGCACTTGGCCTTCACGGTCGGATATCCGGGATTGCCGTCCTTCGAATGTCCAGCCCACTTCAGGATGTTGTCGAAGTTGCCTTCGAGCGCGATCTCGAGATCATGGATCTGCACGCCGCGCATCGTGGCGTTCAACACGAAGCCAACGGTGAGGCACGATCCCATCGCCGACAGAAGCTGTTCGTGCGCGCTCGCAGCGGAATCCTGCGCATCGAGACCTTCCGGTTCGTCCATCTGAACGGCGTGTTGCCGCATATAGGCTTTCGCCTTGAATCCCTTTTGCCAGACAACACGCGATTTCCAGGGACCGGTGACGGCCTTCAAAACATCCCGGTTGTCTCGCATGGAATCGAGGATCTCGCGAATCTTTGCCGGTCGTAAACCGTTCAATTCAACTTCTGCCTTTGCCATGTAACCTCCAGGCCGACTTTGCCGGCCGCGCCGGCACAAAGCCGGCGCCTACATTAGGATTCCTTCCGTAAGATTTCCGCGGCGCGCGAAATGCTCCAGAGCTTTTTGTACGCGATCTCCGGGGTATTCACGCAGCGCTCTGCAAATGTCCCGAATCCGCAGTCTGGATTAAGGAAGATCTTGTCGGCATCGTAGAACTCGAGCAGACGCCGGACGCGCTGCACGATCGCCTGCGGGTCTTCGATGTTATCCGTCCGTGGATTCGCGACACCGAGTCCAAGCTCCTTCTGGTTCTTGAATTCCTTGAACACTTCAATTTCGCCCGCTCGTGGTGTGGCCATCTCAAGTACGAGCTGATGGATGTTCATGCGCATCAGCGAAGGAAGCAGCGGGCCATAGTTGCCTTTGAGCAAAACGTCCTCCTTGCGGCTCCAGTTGCCGCGGCAGATGTGCACGCCGAAGCGGACGCCGTCGATGCCAGCAACGGTTTCATTCATCAGGCGAACCGCGAAATCCAGTTCTTCACTCGGGTCGCGGCGAGTGCCGAGGGCGGCACACATGAACGTTTGTTCCGCTTCATCGCCGTAAACCACCTGCGTCAGCGACGGTTCGTCGAATTGAATGAAATCGCATCCGCGTTTCTTCAGCGCGAGAACTTCCTTGCGCAGAATCTGAACCACGTCTTTCGCAAGATCTTCGCGCGTGGGATACGCCTTGTCGGAAAGACCTTCGAACCATGCCGATCGCGTCAACAAATAGGCACCCGGCAAAGGGATTTTTGTTTGACGCGTCGTATGGGATTTGAGGAAGTCGAACTCGTCGAGCGAAATGCCGGCGTCCCCGCGCTCTGTGACTTTGTCGATGGCGATCGGGCTTTTGATTGCGAATGACGGAACGTCGGAAGCGCGCAGGATCTCTTCAAACCCGGCGCGATCCTTGACGTAGTCCATGAGTTCGGAGAGCTTCATCAATTTGATGCCGGAAAGCTTCTCGGTGACGAAGGAATAGAAGTTGTCGCGGCGGACTTCGCCGTCCGTAACAATGTCGACTCCGGCGTCTTCCTGATACTTGATCGAGGCGAGCACAGCGTCATCGGCGATTTGGTTGAATTCGGCTTGAGTGATCTCACCGTTTTGACGCTTGCGCAGCGCTTGAACCAGCCATGCCGGCCGCGGCCAGGACCCAACGACAGTTACGGGGAAGAGTTTTGTTTTGCTCATCGGGGCTTGGAAGATACCACAGACAAGCTCCAATTTTCCCGCCGCCATTTGAACGATCTGTCTTCCGAAGAAGAGTGGACCGTTTCGGGGGTGTGGGTGGCGAATTCCAAATTTCGCCGGAATCCTCATTTTCATCTCTTGGTGCGATCCGGGCATGCGCGATCTCACAAAAAGAAGTCCTGTGATCACTTACACCGCTCCGCAATTTTTGTGGTGATCTGGTCTATAGGTTCGCGCCCAAGATCACAACGGCTTGTGTCATCGGCAGCAGCCCCGTGGCGTTCCAGAAATTGAACATAAATAGCGTGATCAAATCTGCGTGCCGGGCGTTGTCCGGATCGTGTTGCGCGTAGCGTTTCTTAACGATCTCGTGGCACACCTTGAAGAGCGATTTCTGGAGTTTCGCGATGCTCTTGCCGGGCTTGATTTTGACGTCGACCGCGCGATTACAGAATTCGTTCCAGAAACCGGGATCCGTAATGAGCCGGCGCGGCTCTTTGTGCGCCAGTCCCGCCCGTTCGGCGACGCGGCAAAGCGTGTAGTACATGGTCCGGTTCAAGCCTACGAAGAACGGCACGATCTCCTGCCTGCGGGCCCCTTGGTCATTTCCCAGAGCGTTTTGGGCAGCGCGGACCGTAATGTCGACCAGAAAATTGCCCTGGATCGGAGGCCTGCCCAGGTGGAGGTGCAGTTGGGCTTCAAGGGGGATCGCCTCGAGAAGCTGATCCGACAGAAGAACTTCCTCGCCACGCAATTGAAGCAGCCCGCGCGATAATCCGAATTGAACCCCCGATGGGTGCATATCCGCATCCTCCTATATTAAGGATCGCGATTGGGCGCATCTTCCTTCGAGAAATTCGCTTTTGCTCATAATTGAACGCGCCTTCCTTCGAAGTAGTCCCATTTGTTCGCAATTGAACGTGCCTTCCTTTGAGCATTTCTTTTTTGCTCGTGATTGGACGCGGCTTCTTGCCGGCATTTCCCATTTGCTCGCAATTGGATGCGTCCTCCTTTGAGCATTTCCCTCTTGCTTGCAATTCATGGCATCCAATTGCATTCTTCTCCGTTTGGATCCTGCTGCGGCGCGCCGGCGGCCGGTTCGCCATCCAATCCGTGCATTTTCACAAGCTTATAGAATTGCGCACGGCTCAACTCCAACAATGTTGCGGCCTTCATCCGATTGCCGCGGCAGTGCGTCAAGGCGGCCAGGACCAGTTGCCGTGAATTCTCCTGCATCAGTTGGTGTTAATTTCCGAGCTTCACTGGCGCGGCGGCGGTCTGTTGCAGAAAATTGAAGGGCAAATCTTCCAGCCGGATCAGTTCGGTTCGGCCTTTGAAGACGGCCCGGCCGATGACGTGCTCCAGCTCCCGGACGTTACCCGGCCACCTGTACTTCTGGAATAGGTCCAGGACCGGTTGCGACACACCATTCACCGGCCGTTTGTCTTGGGCAACATAACAACCGATGAAGTACTCAGGGGAATGTCTTCGAGCCTCTCGCGCAAGGGCGGTAACCGGATCGAATCCATGTTCAAGCGGTCGTAGAGGTCGTCTCGAAACTTACCGGCGCGCACCATTTCCTCGAGATTCCGGTTTGTCGCAACGACCAGGCGGAAATCCACGGGGATGGGCCGTTGCCCGCCAACCCGGTCTACTTCGAGCGTTTCCACGACGCAGAGCAATTTCGGCTGCGCCAGCGGACTGAATTCGCCGACTTCGTCGAGAAACAGCGTCCCTCCGTGGGCCTGCTCGAACCGGCCTTTGCGGAACACGGCGCCGGTGAAAGCAC